>Ga0206967_1030_pt1 | contig 31573 bp, 37 predicted proteins | sample Alteio_BWOrgHeat_24_FD_153259 | JGI IMG/M metagenome (GOLD analysis project Ga0206967, IMG submission 153259) | Enriched cells from forest soil in Barre Woods Harvard Forest LTER site, Petersham, Massachusetts, United States -... | ecosystem: Environmental > Terrestrial > Soil > Temperate forest >...
TTATACAACTCATTACTTGCTAAATAGGCCTGACGATAAATGCTGGGATAACGATCAAAAAATAGCAAATGCTGCAAAACAACAATACTTCGAAACTGTAGCAAAAACACTAACTCAACAAAAAGGTGAGATAAATTATTATCTTTTAGAAGATTGCAACATTCTCTACCCAAGGCCTTATGTCATAAGGCTATGCGTAAATCATCGTAAGTTAACAAATACTACTTCTAGGACAATTCAATTAAAAAAAGATGCTAGTATTGATCCTAATGACATTTCACAGATTGAGTTGCCTATTACAATGCATGAGAAACTTACAAGAGTTCCCGCAGCATACACTGTAAGAAATCCAGCAGTTTCTTTTACGTCTAAAGAAAAACAACCGTTTCAATACACACTACCATAAGCACAAAGCTGAAGGTGTCATGCCAGCTGCGAGTGTAAGCGAAGGATGACAAATCGATAGGCTCTGCAAAAGCTACTTTCAGTTTTCACTGATTTCTGAGCATTAACACTCAATTTTCAGTGATGTGAGTGTATGGACTATATTAACCAAAACGCTTTTTAATAAATAAAAAAATTATTGCTCTTCATTTATTGATCCTAATGATATTCTAAATATTGGTTTACCTTTTACACCAGAAGAGGTTCTTGCAAAAGGCGAGGATCGATTCTTTTTAGAGAATCCAAGCACTCACAAACGTTCTCTCCCGCCTGGCGGGCTATCTATACCGTAAGCATTTTTGATTCACGGTACGACTGGATGCCAGCTTTCGCTGGCATGACAAATACTGCTGCGCGTATATGCCAGCACATATCTTTCCTTACACCGTAAAAATCTTCATGGAATTCGTACGCCCATGCACCCCAATCAAATCACCTTTAGTGATAACGACTAAATCACCTTCTTTTAAAATGCCGCGTTGACGTAATTCACCTACAGCCGTTTCATTTAACACGCGTCTATCAATATGTGTGACATCAAATGGAATAGCATAAACGCCTTGATAAAGTGTCACTCGCCGCTGCGTTGCACCATGACGACTTAATGCATAAATAGGAATATTGGATTTAACACGTGACATCCACAAAGGTGTGGTACCAGATTCGGTTAAAGCAATAATCGCTTTAATATCTAAATGATTTGCCGTATACATGGTTGCCATCGCAATCGCTTCATCGACATATTTAAAATGCGGCTCAAGACGTGATTGCAAAGATTTATCGCGCAATGTTTTTTCTGCACTACGGCAAATTCTATCCATGGCAGCAACTGCTTTATCTGGATATTTCCCAATCGCCGTTTCTTGCGATAACATGACTGCATCGGTTCCATCTAATACAGCATTCGCCACATCAGACACTTCTGCACGAGTAGGAATCGTATTTTGCGTCATGGATTCTAACATTTGTGTTGCAGTAATAACGGGTTTATTTAATCTGCGCGCTACACGGATAATATGTTTTTGCACGCCAGGTAATTCTGCGTCACCTAATTCAACACCTAAATCACCGCGCGCCACCATCACACCATCTGCAGCAATAATAATTTCTTCTAAATGAGTAATGGCTTCCGTACGTTCAATCTTTGCAATAATCCCTGCTGAACCACCTGCTGCACGCAATAAAGTACGTGCTGCTTTAATATCATCGGCATTTCGTGGAAAAGAAACCGCTATAAAATCTGCCTCTAAACGCACCGCAGTTTTAATATCTTCTCTATCTTTCTCAGTGAGTGCTTCTGCAGAAAGACCGCCGCCCATGCGATTAATACCTTTATTATTGGATAATTCACCACCCACCATCACTTTACAATGAATACGATTATCTACAACTTTTTCAACTTGCATGACGATACGGCCATCGTCTAATAATAACGTATCATTGGCACGCACATCTTGCGGTAAATTTTTATAATCTAAGCTGACTATTTCCTCTGTCCCTGCCTCTGCATCATATGCGGGATCTAAAATAAAAGATTGGCCCTCGACTAATTGAATTTTTTTATTTTTAAAACGCGCGACACGAATTTTTGGACCTTGTAAATCCGCTAAAATTGCTACGATTTTTTCGTGTTTTTTAGCGATTTCTCGCACCATGGCAATACGCGATTCATGTGTTTCAACTGAACCGTGGGAAAAATTAGAACGGAAGATTTCCGCACCAGATAAAATCACTCGCTCCAACACTTCTCTATCATCTAGAGCCGGCCCTAAGGTAACGACAATTTTCGTTCGACGTAATGTATTCATTTATTATTTTGATCCTGTATTGCACGTTGTTCTAAAGCAACAATAGCGGGTAATGGTTTCCCTTCGATAAAAGAAAGAAAAGCACCGCCGCCTGTTGAGATATAATCAATTTTTTTTGCCACACCATATTTTTCTATTGCAGCCAGAGTATCTCCACCCCCAGCAACAGAAAATCCGCGACTACTTGCAATTGCATGTGCAATCGCTTTAGTGCCTTCTTCATAAGGTTCTATTTCAAATGCGCCCACTGGGCCATTCCATAAAATCGTTTTTGCTTTTTTAATGATATCCACTAATTCTTTCGTGGTATCTGGTCCAATATCATAAATTTTTTCTTTGTCACTTACTTGTGATACTAAACACACTGTACTTTCTGCATCTGCGCTTAATTTTTGTCCGACTACAACATCGGTAGGAATTGGAATACTCGCCCCACGCTGTTTTGCGTCTGAAATTAAACGTTCTGCTTCATCGATTAAATCAGGCTCATATAAGGAATTCCCTACAGTATACCCTTCTGCAGCAATAAATGTATTGGCAATTCCGCCGCCTACAATCAAATAATCCACTTTTTTAGCTAACGCATCGAGCAGAGAGAGTTTAGATGACACTTTCGACCCACCCACAATGGCTACAATAGGATGGGCTGGTTTTTGCATGACTTTTCTTAATGCATCTAATTCATTGGTAAGTAAAGGACCCGCGCAAGCGATAGGAGCATATTGGATTACCCCACACGTTGATACTTCACTGCGATGTGCCGTAGCAAAAGCATCCATCACAAATACATCACATAAACTAGCCATTTTTTGTGCTAGCGTAGAATTATTATCGGTTTCGCCGGGAAGAAAACGTACATTCTCTAATAAAACAATTGCATGATTACTCATATCAACGCCATTTATCCAATCCTTTATTAATGGCACTTCTTGTTTTAATAATTTAGAAAGCTGAACAGCAACGGGCACTAAAGACAATGCCTCTGAAGAATGCCCATCTGGCCTACCCAAATGAGACATCACCATGACTTTTGCCCCTGCTTTCAGAGCAGCTTTTAGGGTAGGAATCGCAGCGCGTATACGTAAATCACTCGTTATTTCTCCATTTTTCAAAGGGACATTTAAGTCTTCGCGAATTAAAACACGCTTACCTTTGAGCTTTAGATCAGCCATTTTTATTATCGTCATGCCAAATATCCTCAGTTAGCACATAATTTATACTCAGCGTTGTTGAATAAATCATTTCGACGCTTTATGTCATCCTGAGCGCAGCGAAGGATCTGACGCTCTGTGTCATCCTGAGGCATGTTTTTTATGCCGAAGGATCTCCTTAAGGCTGCTGAGCTTATCGATAGGCTCAGTCATTTCAAGGAGATCCTTCGTCGGAAAAAGCACTCCTCAGGATGACATATGGCTCCGTTCTCCTTCCGCGTCACCCGCTTTGTGAGACCTATTTGCATATCAAAATGATTTATTCAACAAATCAGTCATATTAATGGATCGTGAATTTATTGCATAATAGGACAAAATACAAGGTAGGAAATGACGATGCGCCTGAATTTCATCCGCCAATTTATAAAATTTGAATCCACCAGTGGGATTATCCTATTAATCATGGCTCTTTTTGCAATGATTATCGATAACTCACCCTGGTCCTCAGCTTACCAGCAACTCTTTAAGCTACCATTAGAAATAGGAATTGCCCAATGGAATTTAACAAAGCCTATCACTTTCTGGATAAACGACGGGTTAATGACCTTATTTTTTCTCTTGATTGGGCTTGAGTTAAAGCGCGAATTCTTGACTGGCAAATTAGCCATGCGTTCCTCAATTATACTCCCAGCAATCGCTGCCATCGGAGGCATGCTTGTTCCCGCCATGATTTATATTGCGTTCAATTATCACAACCCCGACACCCTCTACGGCTGGCCTATACCAATCGCAACCGATGTTGCTTTTACTATCGGGATTCTTTCCCTATTTGGCAGCAAAATCCCGCCAGGATTAAAATCATTTGTCATGGCATTAACTATTTTTGATGATGTCGGTGCAATCATTATTATTGCGATATTCTATGAAAATACGCTTTCTTATACCGCGATGATACTCAGTTTCATGACTCTTATTGCCTTCTATGGGTTAATGCATATTGCACGTTACCGATTTTTTTGTGTGTTGCTAGGTATTTTATTTTGGTATTTATTATTAAAATCTGGCATACATCCAACACTCGCCGGCGTATTACTCGCCTGCGTGACCCCTCTACCTAAAGTAGCTGCGCTAGAAAAAGCACTACACCCCATTGTAGCATATTTGATTATGCCTTTATTTGCCTTCGTGAATGCAGGATTTTCTTTATCTGAGGTAACTACCACAACGATATTAAGCTCCATCACCTTAGGTGTGTTATTTGGATTGTGGATAGGTAAACCTTTAGGAATTCTCATAGCACTATGGACGGCAATTAAATTAAAATTTGTCAAATTCCCCGCGCATATCAACAAATCTGCGCTGATAGGAGCTGCTATGATTTGCGGGGTTGGTTTTACTATGAGTTTATTTCTTGGTACGCTTTCCTTTGAAAGCAGTAATCTATTGCATTTAACAGAAATGCGGCTAGGCATATTACTTGGATCGTTATTTTCAGGTATCATAGGAACATTTGTATTATATGGCGTAATAAAAAAATCATGAAAAAAATTCTTGTTACAGGCGGCGCTGGATTTATTGGCTCACATACAGTCGATTTATTATTAGCAGAAAATTTTCATGTGATAGTCTATGATAATTTAGCGACGGGAAAATTAGCTTATCTTAATTTGCAACACCCCCATCTTACTTTTATTCAAGATGATATTTTACATTATCCCGCATTAGCGAAAGCCATTGCAGAATGTGATGTAGTATTACATTTAGCAGCACTGACTTCTGTGCCACAATCGATTACAAATCCTATTCAATCAAACCAAGTCAATTTATTAGGATTTTTACATGTGTTACAAGCGATTCGCGAAACACAAAAACCTATACGTTTGATTTACGCATCTAGCGCTGCTGTTTATGGCAAAGATACGCCTTTACCTTGCAGAGATGATGGAGTGATTCACTCTTCGGTATTATCACCTTACGCATTAGAAAAAATCAGTAATGAACATTACGCTAATTTATATGAACGCTTATTTGGAATAAAAAGTTTAGGATTGCGTTACTTTAACGTATATGGTCCAAGACAAGATCCTGCATCACCTTATTCCGGCGTGATCAGTCAATTTATAGAACGTTATCGTGCGAAGCAACCCATTACGATTTTTGGTGATGGCAAACAATCTCGCGATTTTATTTATGTGACGGATGTTGCTAAAGCTAATGTCCTTGCGATTCAAAGTGAGTATGAAGGTGTAGCCAATATCGCAACCGGTAAAGCAGAAACGCTGCTTAATTTAATTCAGTATATTGAAAAAGTAGGCAATGAACCCGCTACTGTGAAATGGGCTGCAGCTAGAAAAGGCGATATTTATCAATCGTATGCTGCCATTGACACGGCTGTGAAATACTTACAATTTCATGCAAGCATCTCTCTCACTGAAGGAATTCAAAAAACTTTAAAAATCAGTTATAGTAACCCCATTTGAGCTGCTCCTGCTAACCTTACGCGATGGGGAGTATAAAATTACTAAGCTAGGCAATAAAAGATGACGAATATTCAGCCAGATTACGCAAAACCTAAGGCATGCGCCAAACGGCAACACAAAGTCACAACGAAAGATTTGCCCTTGTCATGCCCTATGCCGAATGAACGGCTATGGGATGCACATCCCCGAGTTTATTTGCCTATTCAAGCAACTGGATTTATCATTTGTCCCTATTGTAGTACGGAGTATATTTTAACGCATGAATAAGATATTAGTTGTCGGCCCAGCCTGGGTTGGCGATATGGTCATGGCACAATGCCTATTTAAGTTACTCAAAAAACGTGATCCCCATGTCGTCATTGATGTACTTGCTCCCGCTTGGAGTTTACCCATATTAGAACGCATGCCAGAAGTTGCTAAAGGAATGGTAATGCCAATTGGGCACGGCAAATTAGCTTTGGGTACTCGCTATCATCTAGGAAAAAATTTACGTCACCAAGGCTATACACAAGCGATCGTTTTACCTAATTCATTTAAGTCTGCCCTTATCCCTTGGTTTGCCCATATTCCCTTACGTACAGGATGGAATCGAGAATTACGCAACATCATTTTAAATGATGCTAGGCGTCTTGATAAAAAACGTTATCCTCTGATGATAGAACGCTTCATGGCATTAGGGCTCAATAAAAATGAAAATCTTCCAGACAATACAAAAGATTTACTTCCAAAACTACAAGTCTCTGAAAAATCCCAAGAAGCTGCATTAGAAAAGCATCAATTGAATCACCACAAACCTATTTTAGCGATTTGTCCGGGTGCTGAATTTGGTCCTGCTAAACGTTGGCCTGCTGAACACTATGCAACCATTGCTATGAAAAAAATTGCAGAAGGATGGCAAGTTTGGATTTTTGGATCCCCGAATGATAAAGCAGTTGCTGATGATATTATGCTATTCACAGAACAACTTTGTGTGGATTTAACTGGTCGGACGAGTCTAGCTGAAGCGATTGATTTGCTCGGATTAGCAAGCGCTATTGTGAGTAATGATTCAGGATTAATGCACATCGCTGCAGCATTACAAAAACCTCTTATTGCAGTTTATGGTCCAACGAGTGCAGCATTTACTCCACCATTACACGATAAAGCCAAAGTCATTAGCATAAATCTTGCATGTCAACCTTGTTTCCAACGACAATGTCCTCTCAAACATCAACGCTGCATGAAAGACTTACCACCGCAATTAGTATTAAATGCCATAGAAGAAGTGATCGCGTAAATGCACGTATTAATTATTAAAACTTCATCGATGGGCGACGTGATTCACACACTGCCAGCTCTAACGGATGCAGCAAAAGCGATTCCTGATATTCGTTTTGATTGGGTCGTTGAAGAAAATTTCGCAGAAATTCCTCGTTGGAATTCGCATGTAGCAGAAGTGATCCCTTTTGCATTTAGACGTTGGCGAAAAAAATTATTTGCCAAAGAAACTTATTTCGCTTGGCGAGATTTTATTAAAACATTGCGTGCAAAAAAATATGATTTAATCATAGACGCACAAGGTTTAGCAAAAAGCGCTTTCGTGACTGCCTTAGCAAAAGGCCCAAAAGCAGGGCTAGATTGGCAATCAGCACGAGAATCGTTAGCTTCTCTTGTTTATCAAAAAAAATATACAGTCAATTTTCAACAACATGCTATTATGCGTGCGCGCAATTTATTTAGCCAAGCACTAGGATATACCTTACCAACGAGCGTTCCAGAATATGGAATTGATAGACAACAATTTCAAGAGAATTCCGTAGAAAATAAAGAAGATTTTTTGGTATTTTTGCATGGCACGACTTGGGCCACTAAACATTGGCCAGAAGAATATTGGTTAGCCTTAGCAAAACTTGTCACTCAACAGGGTTTAAAAATAAAGTTGCCCTGGGGAAATATGGCTGAACAACAACGTGCAGAACGCATTGCTGCAAGTTGTAATAATGTTGAAGTTTTACCTAAATTAAATTTAGCAAGTGTTGCAAAAGTCTTGGCAAACGCTAAAGCAATTGTTGCAGTAGATACGGGTTTAGGCCATCTTGCCGCAGCATTAGATATTCCTACCGTTTCCATTTATGGACCCACAAATCCTATATTAACCGGTGCGCTAGGTAAATCTCAGGTACATTTAACAACTACGTATCATTGCGCACCTTGTTTAAAGAAAGAATGTCCTTACACAGATAATTCACCCTTTAAAGAACTCAATGCTCCTTGTTTTACGACTATCTCTCCCGAAAAAGTTTGGCAAGCGGTCGGGGCGTTGGTTTTATGCGATTAAGCGTGTCATGCCAGCATGCTTTTAGCTGGCAGTACGAGAGCTTGTCATTGCGAGGAGTGAAACGACGAAGCAATCTATGTTGTTATATGGATTGACACGCTTGCTTCGCAATAACGGGAAGGCGGGGAAGCCGCAGATGGCCTTTGCTTAAGAGAGTAACACTTACACTACTACGGCTTCCTAGGTTTACATAAAGATTCTTGATTACGCCCCAGTCCCCCAATGTTATTAAACGCAGCACACTTATTTTCAATCACTAATTGATCGATAGAAGGATAAGAAGTAATTTGAATATGGCTATTTAAACGTATACTGTCCGCATGAATATCATTCGCAATCGGGAAATAATTACCATATCCTACGAAAGTTAATTTACGATCATCAATACTTTCACCTTGAAAATTATTGATGCCCTTAGACCATAAATAACTGGCGACTTGTCTTGCACGATCTCTTGATAATTGATTGTCTAATTTTTCTGTATAAAAGCCGCTAGTATTACCCGCAATAATAATATTATTGTTAGGATAGTGTTTTAAGATCACAGCGACTCTATCTAAGACAGGAAATGCTTGCGGTAAAAGTTCATCTGAATTAGTATCAAACATATTATCGGTAGGAAGATTAATTGTTAAATAATCTCCTAGCGTAAATACCTGACCCCCCGCACATGTAATCTCCCCTGCATTGCCTTGAGTTACACCATTAGTAAGAGGATTGCTACTGTTTAATGGCTTCATAGCGCAAGCGCTTAGTAACAACATCCCTAGGAAGAGAATAATTTTATTCATCACCTTCACCAATACTAAATATTATAAGATATACTATATCTTAGATAAGCGTTCACGGGGTAGATAAATTTACACCAGTAGGACGTAAACACTTAGATATCTTAATGATAATGAACCGGAATAATTAATTCATGGATCAACACTTACAAGCTCAACCCTACACCACTTGGCAATTGATTAAAATCTTTTGGCAATCAGAACATCGCTTAATTGCTTACAGTTCTCTTGTTTTTGTTTTAATAATGACCATGGCTATTGTAGGTTTAGAAGTTGCTTTTAACAATTGGTACAATTATTTTTACGATGCGTTACAAGACTACGACAAACATGGAGCGATTGATTTATTAATCATGTTTGTCTTTATCGCTACTGTTTATATTGTCTTCTCAGTATACCGCTACTATGTCACGCAAATGTTAGGCTTGCGTTGGCGCCGTTGGTTAACCGAACAATTTGTCGGCCGCTGGCTTAACAAAAAAAGTTATTACTATTTAGAAAATTTTGAAGAACACACCGATAACCCCGATCAACGGATTCAAGAAGATATAGGGGCATTAGTCAGTAGTACATTAGATCTCGTCGTAGGGTTTATTAGCTCTGTTACTACTATTCTTGCTTTCATTTATATTCTTTGGACATTATCCGGCCCTATGGCTATTCATATAGGATCTCATCAGTTTCATATTCCAGGTTATTTAGTCTGGGTCAGTGTTATCTATGCATTGGCGGGCACTTATTTTACCTATTATATCGGCCGCCCTTTGGTAGGACTTAACTTTGAGCAACAACGCCGTGAAGCAGATTTTCGTTTTGCTGCTGTTGATTTGCGTACGCATTCAGAAAACATTGCGTTATATCGTGGCGAACGCCATCAAAAAAATGTGTTGGATAATTTTTTATATCGATTTTTAGATAATTGGTATGTGATTATTTTACGACAAAAATTATTACTCTGGTTCACTGCAGGTTATAATCAAGTTTCTGTTATACTGCCATTGATTGTTGCTATTCCTAATTATTTTAATAAAGTCTTTAAATTAGGTGGCTTGATTCAAACCCTGCAAGCTTTCCGGATGATACAAGATTCTTTATCTTTTATTGTTAATTCATATCCACGCATTGCTGAGTGGCAAGCTATCTCACGCCGGTTAATTACCTTTATAAATCATATGTATGAAGCAGAACAACAAGCAATCGCAAGTAATCATTTTATTTATCATCAACTATTACAAGATAAAATTATCACGAAAAATGTCACATTATTTTTACCTAATAAAACATTATTATTAGAAAATATTAATCAAGAATTTATTCACGGTAAAAATTATTTATTGATTGGCGCATCAGGCATAGGTAAAAGTACTTATGTGCGCGCGATTGCTGGTATATGGCCTTATGGTAGTGGCGAAATTTCTTTACCTGCATCGACTTCCATTATGTATATCCCACAAAAATCTTACATGCCTATAGGAACATTAGCTTCTGCATTATTGTTTCCTAATGCTGCGCATACAGCGCCTGAGATATTATTAAAAAAATTATTAACAGATTGCGGTTTGCCGCATTTAACTGAGCGCTTACATTATGTAACAGCTTGGTCAGAACAATTATCTCCAGGAGAATTACAGCGAGTGGCATTTGTGCGTATTTTACTGCAAAAACCGAAATGGGTATTTATGGATGAAAGCACCTCATCGCTTGATTTAAACTATGAAGAAATGCTTTATCAATTACTCAAAAAAGAATTGCCTAGCTGTTCTATCATTACGGTAGGACATCGTCCCAGCTTAGCCGCATTTCATGATGAGAAAATTAATATGGCAGTCTATTCTGTTGCGAGAATGGCTCTGTAACTCCTCGCTGGCATCTTTCATCTTAAAAAACATATTTCAGGATGCCATAACATGCGATTTATATTGACATATTATTGCTTTTAACTTATTTTAAACTTCCCATCAAATATTCTCTTACAAGGAAAACGCCGTGCTTTTATTTGATGAAAAAATAAAAGATATATTACTGGATCAGATTAAAATGTTAGAAGAACATTTTGATGCTGATGTAATTTTTTATTATGGCGAAATTCATCCCGGGTATACTAAATTTTTCCGAGATTTTATCGAAAAGGTAAAGACTACTAACGAACAACCGAAAGATAGATTAGTTGTAATTCTAAATACACCGGGCGGTAGCGCAGAAACTACAGAAAAAATGGTGGAAATAATTCGGTATCATTATCGTGAAATCTACTTCGTTGTGCCTGATTACGCTATGTCAGCTGGCACAATATTTTGTATGTCGGGAAACAGAATTTACATGGATTACTCATCTTCATTAGGACCTATAGATCCGCAAATTTATAATGGAAAACAATATGTCCCGGCATTAGGTTATTTGGATAAAGTAAATGAAATTATCAAAAAATCTCGCGAAGGGAAAATGACCCAAGCCGAATTTTTATTACTACAAACCATTGATATGGCTATGTTGAGCAAATGTGAGCAGGCTAAAGAATTAACCATCACACTTTTAAAAAAATGGTTAGTGGAGTATAAGTTTCAAGATTGGACACAAACAGAAACCTCCAAAAAATCTGTAACATTAAAAATGAAGCAAGAAAGAGCAGAGGAAATTGCCAAAGACTTAGGTAACAATAAAGGATGGCATTCTCATAATCGATGTATCGGGGTGAATACTTTACAAAAAAATGTTAGACTAAAGATTGAAGACTATAGTAAAGATTATGAATTGAGAAAAAATATTAGAACATACAATGACTTAATAACTCAGTATATATCAAAGAATGCTTTCCCATTCTTTCTACATAGTCGAAATCATTTTTAAGAGAATATTTTATGACCTTAACTAAAAAAGTTCGTCAGCTATCAGAGCAACAAGGGCCTAACTTTAGAAAAGATGCAAATTTCCTTAAAATCGAGGAATTTTACAAAAATGCAGTAGAAACTGGAATTGCAAGAAAGCCAGAATATAACCTTCCTCAAATTGATACTATTGGAATCGCTTTTCATACAAAAAGTCAAAATTAGCATACGTGCGAGTAAAAAATCTGAGCGTTTTTCGCTGATACAAATAAATCATGGCTCATCACGCCTAAGGCTATCTCAATCAATCTTTTACGTCTAACATCGCCCTCAACTGCCTTTTCTAGGATAATCATAAAAAATCACTCCCCAGGACAACAAAATGTGCTATGATAGCCTCATTCTGACCACAAATAGAGCAATATTTAATTAGCTTAGAGGCCCTTATGTTACACTTTATGTTACATGGATTAATCCAATTACCTTGGTGGGGATATGTCGTTATCACCTTGATTTTAACGCAAATTACCATCTTAAGCGTGACAATTTACCTGCATCGCCACCAAGCGCATCGCGCTTTGGAATTGCACCCTATTGCCAGCCATTTTTTCCGCTTGTGGCTATGGTTAACCACGGGGATGATTACCAAAGATTGGGCAGCCATTCACCGTAAACACCATGCGAAAGTTGAAACCGAAGATGACCCGCATAGCCCGCAAGTCAAAGGCTTAAAAACGGTTTTATTGCATGGCACAGAACTTTATCGCAAAGAAAGACGTAATAAAGAAACCTTAGAACGTTATGGCGAAGGCACTCCAGATGACTGGATTGAACGTCATCTTTATACTCCCTATAGTGCAAGAGGGGTATTGATTACACTGGCTATTGATTTAATTTTATTTGGCCCTATTGGTTTAACGATGTGGGCAGTGCAAATGATATGGATTCCTTTCTTTGGCGCAGGCGTTGTGAATGGAGTAGGGCACTTCGTTGGGTATCGTAATTTTGAATGCCAAGATGCATCGCGTAATATTTCGCCTTGGGGATTTTTTATCGGGGGCGAAGAATTACATAACAATCACCATACTTATGCGACCTCTGCGAAATTTTCGGTAAAATGGTGGGAATTTGATATGGGCTGGAAAGTGATTCGTTTATTACAATTATTCGGTTTAGCCAAACCAAAACGCGTCATACCCAAAGCTAAATTAGTTTCTGAAAAAACAGACGTGGATGTGGATACAATAAAAGCTATCTTAACTCATCGCTTTCAAGTGATGTCGCGTTATAGTAAAGATGTAATTCTTCCTGTATTAAAAGAAGAACGTCGTCGTGCAGGCCAAGCGGGAAATACTATGCTGCGAAAAATGAAGAAATTACTGATTCGTGAAACATCCTTAGTCAAACCTGAAAAACAACAAGAGTTAGCAGCTGTATTAGAAAATCATATTGCGCTGAATGTTGTTTACCAATTACGTTTGCGATTACAAAACATTTGGGCACGCAGCACAGCAACACAAAAAGAATTAGTCGATGCTTTACAAGAATGGTGTAAACAAGCTGAAGCCACTCGTTTAGAAGTGCTGAACAACTTCGTTAAACACTTAAAAACTTACGTGCCGCATTCGCATTTCGAAACAGCGAAGTAACGGGACGCGTCACATTGCGAGCTGACGCGAAGCGTCATCGCGAGGCCGCGTAAGCGGCCGTGGCGATCCATAATATAAACATGGATTGCTTCGTCGTTTCACTCCTCGCAATGACGAATTACCCCCCTTAAACACCCTATAATCTCAAATTGCCCACAATAAACGACATTACAAACCCATTTATTATAGGCATTTTAGTCATTATATGTCAGATAATGGGGGTATTTTATCTTACTATTGCTACTTCTTTATAATTTATGTACGATCCCACTTACTAAAACAATGCCTTAAATAATAGGAGAGGATCATGCAATCAAGATTATCAAAAACAGCTAAACAGTCTGCTAAAAGAAATTCCGTATTAAGAAAACTTGCTAAAATCGAAAAGCTCACGAAAACAGGCAGCCTTGAAGAAGCTAAAAGTCTTCAAACACGTTTAACGCGCGGAACTTCTTCTCATCGTAAAGTCTTGGCCGATATAGCAAAACACGATTCTCAACATAGTGCTGCTGCAAGCGCAATTATGACTGAAGCAACAAAACAAGCAGAAGTCAAAACGGTAGAGGAGACTCCTGCTGTTGCTCCTATTACTTCTGCTCCTATTGCTTCTGCTCCTATTACTTCTGCTCCTATTGCTTCTGCTCCTATTACTTCTGCTCCTGTTACTTCTGCTACTCCTACTGCTGTTATTGTTGCTACTGCTACCCCAACTTTAACAGCGACTGATCTTAAGGCTACTGACTCGAAATATGGTCCAGCCATCACAGGAACATCAACTCCTACCTTATTTCAACCTGTGGCACCCACTATCGATGCAAAACTAACTCATCAATTAGAGCCAGATGCAATTGCGACTATAGGTTTAGTAGGTGCAAATATGCATTTCGGTGATATGACTGATTATTTAAAGACTCTTGATGATGAAGATTCCTGGTCATTTCTTTATGGATTTGGCGAACTTTTAATGAAGATGATAAAAACAAATGGAGAGAGTTTTATCGAACTCAATTTGTATAAACTCATTGCTAAAGCTATTGTTTTCCAAAAAGAAGTGTTTAGAGAAAAATCCCCTAAAATATTTCATTACCTTGGATTAGATCAATTAAAAACAAACTTAACTAAGGAAGAAGAGCTCCTATATCTAGCAATAAAACAAATAGCACTAATAACTGAAATGGTAAAAAGCGATCCTCATTACGGTAGCTGTCTTCTTGCTCTCACCCTTGATAAACAACTTGACCGCATAAAATCAGTAAATCCAGGCGAATCTCTTTATGTTAAACCAAGTGATGCTGTAATGAATATGATGAAAGCACTAGAAATTGCTCACAGTGATATGATGAAAGCACTAGAAATTGCTCACAGTGATATGAAAGAAGCGTTTCCAGTACAACTTATACCTGTTGCCAGGGGACCCAAATATACAAGCGAAGAATTACAACAATTTCGAAATTTTGCTAGAAATATCCGTATCCCCAATACTTTACCTCCTGCAGTAGCAACATTGCTAGAGAGTCAACAATACTACAAAGCAGTCAAAACAGTACCAAAAGACCAAGCTAAAGTATTAGAATCCTATTTACTTGCTATCTATACCGAATACGATCGTATTGATTCTGAATTAGTAAAGAAAAAAGCCGCTCAGAATCCCGATCGAATGATGATTAGAATATGATTCAATTTCATTGGAAAAAATTTTCAGAGTTATCGGTTAATGAATTATATGCTCTTTTAAAATTACGTTCGGAAATTTTTGTTGTCGAACAAAATTGTGTGTATCTTGATTTAGATGGCAAAGATTTCGATGTGCATCATTTATTAGGCATGGATAATCATGAATTAGTAGCTTATCTTCGCGTGTTTCCACCCTCTGATATTGAAAATTACGTAGTCTTTGGCCGTGTGGTAACCGCACGGTCAGCACGCGCCAAAGGTTATGGTAAACAATTAATGCAAGAATTATTAAGCTATTGTGAAAAACATTTCCCCAGCACTACCATCAAATGTTCTGCACAACATTATTTATTGAAATTCTATGAAAGCTTTGGTTTGAAAGCATACGGCGATGTTTATATGGAAGACGCAATTCCGCATATTGCGATGGAAAAATTCCCTCTTATTACATGATTTAATTTCATTGATGCAAATTTTTTAGGGAATAATGAAAAAATTATTTTTCCATTCACGAAGATGAGTAAAAACCTCAAGTGTATTTGCTAGCGTTTTTTTATAATGTTTTTCCACTGATTCTTTAATTTCAACAACATAGCAACGTAAAAAAGGATTTATCTGTTTCTCTATCAACAATGTAGAAGGCAGTGTGCACGCATTATTTTTCTGCATTAATTTAACATAATTGAGTTTTTCTTGAATCAATAAATTGTTAGGATCCACTGTTGCGGCAAAATATAAATTAGCTAATGTGTATTCATGGCCGCAATAGATTTTTGTGTCATCGGGTAACTCTGATAATCGAGTTAATGCATTTAACATTTGTTGCATCGTTCCTTCAAAAACTTTGCCACACCCAACGCTAAATAAAGTGTCGCCACAAAATAAACTACTTTCTCCATAATAAGCAACATGATCTAAGGTGTGGCCAGGAATAGCTATCACTTCAAAATGATAGTCATCTAGTATAATTTTATCTTTATCTTGAATGGGGTAGTTAATGTAATGATTCTTAGAGATCTTACTACCATAGACAGGAATATGTTTTGCGTAGTGAAGTAAGTCAGCAATCCCACCCGTATGATCCGCATGGTGATGCGTCACAAGAATACCTGCAAGTACAACATTTAATTGTTCACAGGTTGCAATAACAGGCTCAGCATCTCCTGGATCAACAACCCAGGCACGTTTAGTTTGAGGATGATAAAACATCCAAATATAATTATCTTTTAAAGCTCGAATTGGAATGCAATGATTCATCATAAGTAAAATCACGCTGCGTCAGATAAATGTTGATCATTCCATGGATGAACTTCTTTTTCAATTTTGCGAGACAAGGTATGTTTAGCGACATCAAGCTCGAAATCTTTTTGTAATCCTAACCAAAAAGAAGATGACATACTAAAAAATACAGCTAATCTCAATGCTGTATCAACTGTGATTGCACGTTTTCCTTTAATAATTTCATTAATACGTCTTGGCGGAACATGAATTTCTTTCGCAAGACGGTACTGACTAATACCCATAGGCAATAAAAATTCTTCTAGCAAAATAGTGCCAGGGTGTACTGGTTTTATTATATGTTTTTTTCTCATAATATTTAATCCCTAATGATAATCTACTATTTCGATACTACAAGCATTACCACCTTTCTATAATCTACCATCAAAGATTAATCATAATATTATCTGCTAATACATAATTATCTTTTTGGCCGTGGACACGTAGACATAAGCCCATCAATATGTTCATAAAGATCTTGATTAATTGGATTCCACATTGGATCAAGAATAAAGTCGATCCCTTCTCTTCGTGCTAATTTTGCAGCTGGCGTAAAATCACTATCACCAGCAATTAACACAATCTGCTTGACTAATTTTTTGTATGCAAGTGAAGCAATATCAAGGCCAATTTTCATATCTACGCCTTTTTGCTTAACTTCATAAAATAAATCATTTGCTTGTACATCATCGATAGATATTTCTTTATCTATTAATTCTTTTAATTTTTCTGGTTTAATTTGCCAATTACTACTATCTGACAATCGGCCTAATCGTAAAGCCACTTTCCGTGCCTTACGAAGCTCTGAATGTAAAGCAACACGAAAAGCTGCTTCTTCCGTTTTACTGAAATCGATAGCTTTTCTTGTTACTGGATTATGAGCTTTTTTAAATAATGGAGGACAATCATAATAAAAAATTCGATACAAATTTCGTTTTTCTTTTTGATTAGATGATAAATGTTTAAGGCAAATTTCATGTAAATTTTTTGCGACTTTCTGAGGAGATTGGTCTGCTGCATTAAGATAGATTTGGCGATAACGTTTTATAAAAAAACCGCCATCCACTAAAATTGCTGTTGGCATTATTAGCCTCCTAAAAACAAAAAACCCCTGGGATCGGTATTCCCGCTATGTTGGTATGGGAATACGTACTGCCAAGGGTACTATTAGTGTTATTATAAAGGTAAAAATATCATTTAACAATATGTAGTGCGTACAAGAAAACTAGATTTTGCCTTCTTCAAACAACACATGCATCCCACACTTACCTGTTTCAGGATTGTAAGCTCTAGGATCATAGTGTTTGAATTTTAATTTATCGGTAGTGGTACGCTTGTTTTTAGTCGTCGTACGAAATGTACCAGTTTTTTTACCAGCCTTCGTCGTACCCGTTGAATTCATTTTGATTTTATCACGCATAGTATCACCTTATTCTTTAGTTTCTTCTTCTTGCTGCTGACGTGCTTTGATATCTTGTAGGACTTGTTCAATGCCCTTTTTATCAATAATGCGCATACCTTTAGCGCTAACACGCAATTTCACAAAACGTTTCTCTGTTTCTAACCAAAAACGGTGTTCTTGCAGATTCGGATTAAACCGTCTCTTGGTTTTATTATTCGCATGGGACACGTTATTACCCACTAATGGGCGTTTCCCCGTTACCTGACATACTTGTGCCATGATGGCTTACCTCAACCTGAAAATAAAAAGCAGGGGGCAATTTATATCACACCATCAACCCCATTTCAATAAAAGAAATACAAGTCTTCGCTCCCACGACAATATGATCAATCACTCGAATATTCACCAAAGCCAGGGCTTGCTTTAAATTTAAGGTCAATTCTTGGTCAGATTGGCTTGGGGTAGGGTCCCCAGAAGGATGATTATGAGCCAAAATAAGATTAGCCGCATTATGCTGGAGTGCTCGCTTAACCAATTCCCGAGGATAAACATTCGCCTCATTTAATGTGCCATGAAACAATTCTTCAAATGCCAGTACTCTCTGCCGGCTATCCAAATAAATGCAAGCAAATACTTCATGTTCATAGGCAGATAACCGTGATAATAAAAACCTCTTTGTCACATAGCTATTGATTAACAATTCCCCGCTAGGGAGTGGTTGATCATGATACCGTTTTCCTAACTCTACCGCGGCTTTTAACATGGCATATTTAGCCTTGCCCATACCCAATTTTTGGCAGCATTGTGCGGGGCTTGCGGCAAGTAATTTCTTTAAACTGCCAAATTCCTGCAATAACTCTCTCGCTAAATCAATAGCGGTTTTGCCAGAGGCACCACAGCGCAAAAAAATTGCCAATAATTCTGTATCAGAAAGAGAGGTTGGACCATGGATTAATAATTTTTCTCTGGGTCTATCTGCTAGCGGCCAAGCTGTAATTGTCATATCATGTACTCCTTTATTATGATGTAAGAGGTCTAAACCATGCAACAAGCCGCCTTAAAACGTGACACAACAACTCTTCCTATCCAAGTTAAAATCTTAGACCCGCGTATTGGCACTGAATTTCCACTGCCACGCTATGAAACCTTAGAATCTGCTGGTTTGGATTTACGCGCATGTCTCGATAAAACTCTTACTATCGAAGCGGGAGAAACCCAATTAATTCCGACAGGGATTGCAATTCATATCGGTAATCCGCATTTAGCAGCCGTTATTTTGCCACGTTCAGGTTTAGGACATAAACACGGTATTGTGTTAGGTAATTTGGTGGGGTTAATTGATGCAGATTATCAAGGACCACTATTAATTTCATGTTGGAACAGAAGTAAAACTGCCTATAATATAGAACCAGGTGATCGTATTGCGCAACTAGTTTTTTTACCTATCGTACGCACAGAATTCCAACTCGTAGAAACTTTCCAAGAAACTGAACGCGGCACGGGCGGTCTTGGCTCTTCAGGAAAAAAATAATGTTAGATCCTACCATATTTCGAGCTTACGATATTCGCGGCATCGTCGACAAAGGACTCACTGCAGATATTGTCTGTGATCTAGGCAAAGCCATTGCGTCACTTGCTCTAGAAAAAGGAGAAACCTCTCTTATTGTTGGGAGAGATGGCCGTTTATCTGGCCCTACATTAAGCGCTGCGTTACAAAAAGGTATTTTATCGACGGGTTGTAACATTATCGATATTGGTATGGTTCCCACACCTCTTGTATATTACGCCACTCATATTTTAAATTCACGATCTGGCGTGATGTTAACAGGCAGCCATAATCCTGGAGAATATAACGGATTGAAAATGGTGATCGCAAGTAAACCTCTTAGCGAACAACAAATTCAATCTCTATATCAACGCGTCATGAATAAAGACTTTATTTCTGGCCAAGGGATATTAGAAAAAATAGATATTGTAGATCGATATTTATCGCGTATTACTGATGCTATCACGTTAAAAAGACCGTTAACCATTGCCATTGATTGCGGCAATGGCATCACGGGAAATATTGCGCCGCAATTATTTAAAAAAATGGGCTGCCACGTTCATGAATTATTTTGTGAGGTCGATGGGCGATTTCCCAATCATCATCCTGATCCTAGCGAAGCAAAAAATTTGCAAGACTTAATGACTTTAGTAAAAGAAAAAAAAGCAGACATTGGATTAGCATTTGATGGTGATGGCGATAGACTGGGTGTCGTAACAACAAACGGTACCATCATTTGGTCAGATCGGTTATTAATGTTATTTGCCAAATCGATATTAAAATCACAACCTAACGCTAAAATTATTTACGACATCAAGTGCAGTAATTATTTAGCAAAAGTGATTAAAGAACATGGCGGCGAGCCTATTATTTGGAAAACTGGACATTCATTAATTAAAGCGAAATTAATTGAAACCAAAGCAGCGCTTGCAGGCGAAATGAGTGGCCATATCTTTTTTAATGATGATTGGTATGGATTTGATGATAGCTTATATGCTGCTGCACGTTTATTAAAAATCTTAGCAGAATCCACAGGCAATAGTGATGCATTATTTAGCGATATTCCTGATGGTGTTAACACACCCGAATTAAAAATCCTGGTTTCCGATCAAGAAAAATTTGGCTTGATGGAACAATTAGTTGCAACAGCAAACTACGGCAACGCAGAAATCATGACTATCGATGGATTACGCGTGAATTTTACAGATGGCTGGGGATTAGTACGCCCCTCCAATACAACACCTTGTTTAGTATTACGTTTTGAAGCGGAAGATAATAGCGGTTTAACACGCATTAAAAATTTATTCCGCGAACATTTATTAATGGTCAAACCAGACTGGGTATTACCTTTTTAATATGACAAATTACGATATCGTTATCGTGGGTGGTGGTATTGTAGGCAGTACGGCTGCATTATTACTAGCACAACAATCTACACACAAAATTGCCGTCATTGAAGCGAATGTATCAGCCCCGCATAAACGCGTTAGCTCTATTTCACTGGGTGCGCAACGTATTTTAAAAAAAATCAATGCTTGGCCAGAAAAAGCTAGCCCTTTTACGCAGATGTATGTATGGGAAGAAAAAGGAAATGGAAAATTAGAATTTGATTGTCGCGACGTGAATGAATCTGTGCTGGGATTTATCGTAGAAGACGAAGCATTACGAAAATCTTTACTCACGCAAATTCAGCAGCAACAGAATATTGATTTTTTTGCGCCTTATGCATTAACTGCATTATATGAAAAAGAAAATGCAATAGAATTACATACACAAGATAAAACGTTCACTGCAAATTTAGTCATTGCAGCAGATGGTGCAAATTCCTTTGTACGCCAACAAGCAAAGATAGAATTAACCACTTGGGAATATGAACAAACTGCGATTGTTACTACAGTGACTACAGAATATCTTCATCAAAAAACAGCATGGCAACGATTTTTAACAACAGGGCCTCTCGCTTTTTTACCTCTTGATGATTTGCATGCTTGTTCTATTGTTTGGTCTGCAAAAAATGATTGCGCAAAAGAATTATTAACGCTAAGTGATAAAGAATTTTCTGATAGATTAGCGAAAGCATTCGATTATCGTTTAGGTTCTATTGTAACGGTACAACCACGCGTTCATTTTCCTTTAACTATGCGCCATGCAAAAAATTATGTGAAACCACACTTAGCTTTGATAGGAGATGCTGCACATACCCTTCATCCTTTAGCAGGGCAAGGTGTTAACTTAGGGATATTTGACGCAGTTTGCCTCGCGAAAACCACTATGACGAGTACTCATTTTAGTCATTTACGCCGTTTTGAGCGCGAGCGTAAGAGTGCTAACTTAGCAATGATTACCGCAGTAGAAGCACTTAAGAATTTGTTTTCACTAGAAAAAAATCCTATTGCTACTCTTTGCACTTTCGGGTTGCATTTAACTAATCGAACTCAATGGCTAAAAAATTTTTTTACATCATATGCTATAGGTTCTGAAAAATGATAAAATAAAAGCATCTAACCAGATGAGGATATGAGCCATGAGAAGCGATTCCTTGCAAAGAGCCTTAGAACTGGAACAAATTCAAATTGATGACGCCTTATTAAAAGAATTAGGCGTACAAAAATATTTTGAAAAAGAAAAACGCGAGAAAGATGAATTTTTTGAAAGTATATTGCTACAAGCCATGGAAAAAGAAACCTGGATAGAATGTTTGGCGATTATCCAAGAATCAATACAAACAGAACACCGAAGAGAAGAAGAAAAAGAACAGGAAAAAGTTCAACATGATTTCATAGCTTCACAACCTACTCTTCGTGAACGTGAACAAATTGAATTAAAAGAAATGGAAAAAACAATTAAGAATATCATTTCCACTACAAAAGAATATGAAACGCTTTCTAACGAAGCTACATCCTGGAAAGAATCTACTTGGAATCCAGAAATACGAAAGATTGCTAATAATATTATTCAAAATCTACCTGATCCACTTACTTTGATACCTAATTTTGAAAAACTGAGTCCTTACGATAAAAATCAAGTACAAAAATTGTGTAACGAAACAAAAGTTGAATTACAAGAAAGATTAGGACACCGCGCAGCGCCTGCTGACTTAATGAAACATCTTCCTCACCTGAGAAAAAAATATTTAGAGCAATGCAAAAAAGGAGGGAAACCCCAAGAGGCAATGAGAGCTGTAGCTGAACCTCATGGAATTCATCTGAACCAAATTCAGATTGGTGGTATTTTTCGAGAATTCTTTGCTAAATTAAAAAGAATGGGAATGATAGAAGGAAATGCTAATCAATTAGCTGCGAATTATGCTAATAATCCAAACGTATTAAATATGCTTAAAGGTTTCGCCGACGCAGCCATGGCAAAAGCGAATACTAGCAAAACAATCATTCAACATCGTTTAGCAGAAATAAGTGAGACTTTTGATTCCGCTGTATCTACGTTCTCTAAACAATTCAGTGAACTTTCACAGCAAACGACAAATCAAGCTGATGAACTTACTAACCAAATAAAGAAGGTATTTGGCATACACCCTTCCTCTTCTCCGCGACCTTGAATAATTTTACGTTATTTTTCAACAACATATCTCTTTGATAAAAAACTATCTCTTTGATAAAAAACTCTTGACTCCCTATAGCCCTTGGGAGTAAAATCCTCGTATAATTTTTAAACAATAATCAGGGGCACAAAACCATGGGCAGTCTACAAAGAGCATTGGAATTAGAACAAATTCAAGCTGATGATGAACTTATTAAAGCACTTGCAGTAGAAAAATATTTTAAAAAAGACAAAGAGGAAAAAGAACAATTTTTCGACTTGGCTTTTGATGCTTCCGATAAAGAAATTTTCGTACGAGCCTTACAATACATTGAACATGTAAAAAAAGATAAAGAAACGCGTGATCATTTCTCTCATTTAGAAAAATTACGAGATTACCTTGCGAAAAGATCAGAGCTTACACCACGTGAACGCGAACAATTAAGAGATGCTGAAGATAAACTTAAGGGCATCATTCGCCATGTTGATTCTGGAGAATATGATCGCTTATGGCAAAACATTGCTGCATGGAAACAAACAACTTGGACGCCTGCATTAGCAACTTTAGCTCAACAAGTTGTTAACAAACTTCCTGATCCTTTAGCACTCATTCCTGGTCTTGAAAAATTAAGCGCAGACGATCAAAAACAAGCAAAAGCCATTGTCGCTCGTGGGAAAGCTGATTTACAAGAAAGACTTGCTAATCGCGCTTCTCCAGCAGATATCATCAAACATGTACCTCAAGTGCGTGATAATATCGCACAAAGATGTAAAGAAGGCGTTTCTCCACAAGCTGCTATCCAAGAAGCTATTGAGCCAAAGAGAATAGTAATGACTGATGTAATGCACGTTGCAATCGTGCGTGATGTCTATAGGCAATTATTAGCGATAGCAGAAAAAGCAGGTCTGACACTCAAAACGTTGCCTCCTCTCAAATTAGCTCTTAATTACGTTAATAATGAAGCTGTCCAAACCATCATTGTTGAATACCGTTCGGGGATGCCAACATTAGGTGTTGAACAAGCAAAGAATTTAATAAGTGCGATGGGATTGGTAAGCGACGTGCACGCAGCATGCACACAAGCACAAGGTGTATCAAAAACACCTATGCAACTTTTTGATTCTCCTCCAACCATGATAGTGACTCCTTTCAAGAAATAAATAACAATTGGGCCTTCTTCTTAGAAGGCCTCCTACCACAATCTTTCAACGTCATATTTATCAAATAGCACGTCATTACTTAAAATAGAGATATCTTCTTCTAATGCTTGCGCTATAAGCAAGCGGTCAAAAGGATCACGATGATGAAAGGGTAATGTTCTAACTTTAGTGACATGACGAAATGTAATCACCAATTGCTGAATAGCATTTTCTTGTAAATGATCAAGAAGAAATTTTTCTAATGGTTGTTGTATAGCTAGTTTTTCTAAACTTACTTTAATCGCCATTTCCCATATACTTGCTAAGCTAAGAAAAAAGTCATTCTCATTATCAAGGAATAATTGCTTCGCTTTTTTGCTAAGAACATCATTTCCAGTGACAATCCAAAGAAATGCTTGTGTATCAAGCAAAATTCGCATTAAGTATAATCCTCAAAGTCTTTTAATGGTTTATTAAAATCTTTCTTAATCGTTACTAAACCCTTTGCTGTTCCAATACGACGCTTAGGTTTAGATGGAGCAAGCGCAACTAATTTTACTAATGGTTTATTATCACGAGCAATAATAACTTCTTCACCTAATAATGCTTGTTGGATGAGCTGTGATAACTGCGCTTTCGCAATATGAACATTAAATTGAGTCATAAAATTAAGCCTCCTAATATAGTCATTTTACATGACCAACTTATAAATAGCAAGAGTAGTGTTTTCTTCCTCAACCCGCTATACTCCCTCCTTTCATGAAAATAGGAATTTACGCCAAAAGGCCAGCTGTGAGGCAAGGTTTTGCAAAAAAGTGAGGAAAAAGCGGAGTGTACGCATTAGTACATGAGCACGTCGTACCGCGCGAAGGCGCGGTATCCAGAAAAAATCAATTATTTCCTGGATCCCGCGGTCAAGCCGCGGGACGACGGCTCGCAGATGGCCTTTGTGTTTAAGAGGAGGGGAATAGGTATGGGAAAAAGAACCCCGTTGTATGAGTGTCATGTTAAGGCACAAGCAAAAATGGTTGATTTTGCAGGCTGGGATATGCCCCTGCATTACGGCTCGCAGCTTGAAGAACACAAACAAGTCCGCCAAGCGGCTGGTGTCTTTGATGTATCGCATATGACTATTGTAGATATGGAAGGCAAAGATAGCAGTGCCTACCTGCGCCACTTATTGGCGAATAATATTGATAAGTTAACGCCTGGCAAAGCACTTTATACTTGCATGTTAAATGAGCAAGGCGGCATTATTGACGACCTCATCGTCTATCAATTAGCCGACTATCAATATCGATTGATTGTGAACTCAGCGACGCATGATAAAGATTTAGCTTGGCTCACAAAACAAGCAAAAAATTTCCAACTTTCTTTTCACGAACGCGCTGATTTAGCGATGCTCGCCATTCAAGGTCCGCAAATTCGTGAAAAAATTTCTCGGCTTTTTAATGAAATTGAAGCCCAAGATATATTAAAATTAGCCCCATTCCATGCTGCAACAAGGAATGGTTGGCTTATCGCACGCACCGGTTATACTGGTGAAGATGGTTTTGAAATCATGCTGCCTGCAAAAGAGGCTGCTTCTTTCTGGAATCAATTACTCGCAGAAAATATTAAACCCTGCGGTTTAGGTGCACGGGATACATTGCGTCTTGAAGCAGGTTTAAATTTATATGGTGTCGATATGGATGAAACTGTCACACCATTAGAATCCAATTTAGCATGGACTATTGCTTGGGAACCTAAAGACCGTGATTTCATTGGGCGTAAAGCATTAGAACAGCAATTAGCACAAACGGTAAAACATCGTTTAGTTGGCTTAGTATTGGAAGGTCCAGGAGTATTACGCAATCATCAAAAAGTGCTAGCGAATGGATTAACCGGAGAAATCACTAGCGGTAGTTTTTCTCCTACACTCGGTAAAGGAATTGCATTAGCGCGCATTCCTGCAGCGATTGAAAAAACTTGTATGGTAGAAATACGTGATAAACAAATTCCCGCACAAATTATCAAACCGCCTTTTGTGCGTAAAGTTAGGGAGCTTATATGAATAATGTGCCAAAAAATTTAAAATATTCAAAAACCCATGAATGGATTCGTCAAGATGAAGAATCACTGACAATCGGTATTACCGATCATGCTCAATGCATGTTAGGCGATTTAGTGTATGTCGAATTACCTGAACCTGAAACAAATTGGGAAGCAGGACAAGAATGTGCTGTTGTTGAATCAGTCAAAGCGGCTGCTGATATTTACTGTCCCGTGCCAGGTGAAGTGGTAGAAATTAACGAAGCATTATTAGAAAATCCGCAATTAATTAATGAAGATCCTTATGGCAAAGGTTGGTTATTCCGTATTCGTCCTTTTGACGGTGAAATTCCTTCATTATTAAATGCAGAACAATATACAAAACAAGTTGCATCCGAAGCGCATTAATACCGAGGTAAATACCATGCCTTTTATTCCGCACACTAAACAAGATATCGACGCCATGTTAGCAACGATTGGCGTCAATGATATTCAAACCTTATTTGATGAAATTCCTAAAAATTTACGTACAGCTAATTTAAATGATATTCCTCTTGGTATGACAGAAATGGAATTAGCGCGGCACTTGCGTGACCGCGCTGCATTAGATGCAGGTATGCTATGTTTTATGGGTGCAGGAGCTTACGAACACCATATTCCTGCTGCGGTATGGGATATTGTTAGCCGCGGTGAATTCATGACAGCTTACACCCCCTACCAAGCTGAAGCTAGCCAAGGCACATTACAATTGTTATATGAATATCAAACCATGATGGCAAGTTTAATGGCATTAGATGTTTCTAATGCTTCTCTTTACGATGGCGCCTCAGCACTCGCCGAAGCTATTTTGATGAGTGTACGCTCAAATCGCAAACATAAAGCTTCTCGCATTTTAATACCGCGTACCGTTCATCCGCATTATCGACAAGTCGCAAAAGCTATCGTTGGACAGCAAGATATCGAAATCATTGAAGTTCCTTATTGCCAAAAAACCGGTAGAACATTATTAACGGATCTTGAAAAACTCATTGGCTCAGGTGTAACTGCTCTTGTCATTCCTCAACCCAATTTTTTTGGTGTATTAGAAAATGTCGATGAATTAACAAATTGGGCTAAACAACAAAATGCATTATCGATTGGCGTAGTCAATCCTCTCGCTATGGCTTTATTAAAACCACCAGGCCAATGGGGAGAAAAAGGCGCTGATATTGCCTGCGGTGAAGGCCAACCTTTAGGCGTGCCATTAGCATCAGGCGGCCCTTATTATGGATTTCTATGCTGTAAACAAGATTATGTACGCCAATTACCTGGCAGAATTGTAGGACGTACAGTCGACATGGAAGGGAAACAAGGTTTTGTTTTGACATTACAAGCACGTGAACAGCATATTCGGCGCGCGAAAGCCACTTCTAATATTTGCACCAATCAAGGATTATTAGTAACAGCTAGCACAATTTATATGAGCTTAATGGGACCGCAAGGTTTACGACGCATTGCCACACAATGTCATGAAAATTTACGTCTCTTAGAAGAAAAATTGTTAGCTATCCCTGGCGTGAAAAAAATATTTAATGCTCCAACATTTCATGAATGCGTTTTACAACTTCCTGAACCTGTAGATCCAATATTAACAACGTTAGCTAAACATAAAATTCAAGCGGGTTTCAGTTTACGTAAAGCGTATCCTGAATTAGGTGAATGCTTAGTTATCTGCGCGACAGAAACTAAAACTACTGATGATATGGATAAATTAGTTGTTAATTTACGTCAAGCATTAAATCAGCCTGCTCACGCTGTTATGGAGAATCACTCATGACTCAATTAATTTTTGAATATTCTCAACCAGGTCGTCTTGCTACTGCGCAAGTCCCAACACCAACAAAAAAACTTGATATTCCAAATGAATTTTTACGTCAAGATAAACCTTTATTACCTGAAGTCTCTGAATTAGAAGTCATACGTCATTACACACGTTTATCACGTCGCAATTTTTCTATTGATACGCAATTTTATCCACTAGGGTCATGCACGATGAAATACAATCCGCGTGGCGTGCATCGCTTAGCATCTCTAGAAGGATTTTTACAACATCATCCACTTTCTTTAGACATGAATAGCCAAGGTTTTATGGCTTGCGCGTATGAATTACAAGAAATTTTAAAAACTGTCACTGGCATGCGTGGTGTTTCATTAACCCCTATGGCGGGAGCACAAGGTGAGTTTGCAGGGGTTGCCATGATTCGCGCTTACCATCGCGCGCGTAATGATCATGCACGTACAGAAATTTTAGTACCCGATGCAGCGCATGGAACAAATCCTGCTTCTGCTGTGCAATGTGGTTATAAAGTGAAAGAAATTCCTACCCTTCTTGATGGCAATGTTGATATTGATGCACTGCGTTCTGCAGTCGGACCGCATACCGCAGGAATTATGTTAACAAATCCATCTACATTAGGCGTGTTCGAACAAAAAATTCAAGAAATGGCTGCTATTATCCATCAAGCAGGTGGGTTGTTATATTATGATGGTGCTAACCTCAATGCTATTTTAGGAAAAGTGAAACCTGGCGATATGGGTTTTGATGTGATGCATATTAATTTACATAAAACGTTTGCTACTCCGCATGGCGGGGGTGGGCCAGGCGGCGGGCCTGTTGCTGTGAGTGAACGTTTAGTGCCTTATTTACCGATTCCTACAGTCACTAAAACAACGACGGGCTATCGTTGGTTAACAGAAGAAGATTGCCCGCAAACAATAGGACGTTTGTCTGCATTTATGGGTAATGCGGGAATTATTTTACGTGCTTATGCTTATGCGCGCTTATTAGGACGAGAAGGCTTACACAGAGTTGCTGAATTTGCTACCTTAAATGCAAATTATTTATTAGCACGTTTAAAAGCAGCAGGATTTACACCTGCTTATCCAACACGTCGCGCCAGCCATGAATTTATTGTAACGTTGAAAACAGAAGCAAAAGAATTTTCTATTACTGCTTTAGATGTGGCAAAACGGTTACTCGATTTTGATTTTCACGCACCTACCATGTATTTCCCCTTACTTGTTCCCGAATGTTTATTAATCGAGCCTACAGAAACAGAAAGCAAACAAGTGTTAGATGCATTTGCAGATACCTTGATTGCGATTTTACAAGAAGCAAAAACAAATCCTGAAATTTTAAAGAATGCACCACATAAATTACCGGTGCGGCGTTTAGATGAAGTGAAGGCTGCTAGGGAGCTTGATTTGGTCTACCAGGGCCAAGCGGCTTAGTAGAATTTTTTTCTGTTGAAGGAGCTGAAGGAACAGAAACTATTTTTTTAAGCTCTTTTGATTCTGATTGGCTTCCAGAAGAATCTGGCATAAGATATTGTCTTTCTTTTTCAGTTGACTCACCTTGAGCATGAAGTCTTATAGCAAATTCATCCAAATCTCCATGAATTTTAGGATCAAAAATAAAGTCAGGAGTTCTATTTAGTCTCCTTCTACAAAGTAACATTAAGAGAAAAAAAAGAAGTACTGCTGAAACCCCAACAGCAATATAAGGCTTAAGATCGACGTCATAATCAGTGGTATCTACCCAAACCCCGGAAGAAGAAAAAAACCCATTGCGTGATAATGCCATATTATTTGACCTTGTTTTAGAATAGCACATGGTAATTTAAGGGAGAGGAAGGGGTCAAGTGCAATCACGGATCATGTTTGGATTTCAACATGATCGCTGCGACCTCTTCCTCGTCATTGCGAGGAGCGTCCAGCTCCGAAGCAATCCACAAAGAAGCATGGATTGCCACGCCTGCTCCGCAGGCTCGCAATGACGAAATAACCTGGATACCGCGCGCCTCGATAGCCATGCTCGCAGCTAGCATGACATGTTTAACTTAGTGTGACCCCTTCCCTTATCGAAAAATTTGGGTATACTGAAAGAGGTTCAAAGACTTTACCCTTAAAAGGAGTTTTATTCATGAAAAGTTTAGCTACAGTTATCTGCACAGCATTAGTTCTTGTTTTAGTTGGTTGCACCTGCAACACCCCACAACCAACCCCGATGACGCCAGTTAATTACAAAGGTGGTTAATAAAACAAGATAGGAACTCCCTCCTTTCCCTTCCCTCTCTTCCCATTTTGGGAGGAGGTGGCGGGGAAAGGAGGGAAAATTAAATATGATGCAAAAAATAATATCTCTCGTCACTGTGGTTCTCTTACTTTCCTTGACTGCCTGTGCACTACAGGAAGGAGTCATGGATCAAAAACAGCAGCAAGCGCAAACAACCAAGAAATAATCCCTCTCGGTAACGAAAAATTTGTCATTGCGAGGAGCTATGCTCCGAAGCAATCCATGTGTTTCTCAAGCTGTGTCATGCCAGCATGCTTTAGCTGGCAATCCAGTACCTGTCTCATCCTGAGGCGTGCTTTTCACACCGAAGGATCTCCTTCAAACGACTGGAGCCTATCCAAGGAGGTCCTTCGCTTCGCTCAGGAGGACATTGTTCGTCATTGCGAGGAGTGAAACGACGAAGCAATCCAGGTTTTATAGATGGATTGCCGCGCTTGCTTCGCAAGCTCGCAATGACGGAATAATCTCTAGATGCCACCTCGCACAAAAAACGTGCGGCTGGCATGACAGCCTATCAAGTTCGCGGGACAACACACTACTTTATCACTCGCAAACTTCTCGGTTTGAATCGATGATCACCTTTATGCTTATGCTTTTTCTGATTCTGAGAAGCAGCATCAACCGCACTGCTTACTTCTGAAGTAGGAGTAAACAATGCTGCTTTTACTGAGCTTACCGGCAACGAAGATACTACTTGTGACGTTGCTTGTACTGATGGAGGATTCGGAGCTTGGTCTTTTGCTCCAGCAACTACTGAAGATGCTGGTGTTGTTGCTGCTACTTCTGGTGCAGCTGATGTTAATGGAGCACTTAGTGGAGTAGAGGCAGGCGTTGGAGCTTCACTGGCTGCAGGAGCCGCGCTGACTATACCGATGACTGATGGTTCATTAACATCGATTTCCTTTGCATCCTCATTTAATTTATCTTTCTCAACCATAAGAAATATTCCATCATCTTTCTTTGCATTATCTTTTGCAACAACTGAAGCAGATGATGAAAACCAACTGAAACCAAACATAGCGCACTCTCCTTTTAATTGTATAAAAAACTAAAGAAGAGTTTATCTATTTAGAGGAGATATTCAAGCCCATAAACTAATTTTTTTAGCGTAACAACTTTCTGGCAAGCAAGAAGAACGCCTGGCATAAAACACTGTCTATCGATAGTATCATGAGAAATCATTAACGTTTCCCCAGTGCCGCCAAAGATAACTTGCTCGCGAGCTATCACGCCTGGAATACGTACAGCGTGGATGGGAATATTTTGATAATTAGCACCACGTGCACCTGGCACTGTCTCACGAAGCTGCCTAGTTTGCGGCACTGTTGTTCTGGCAGCGGATAACATTTCTGCCGTACGAACTGCTGTTCCAGAAGGACTGTCTAATTT
>Ga0206967_1031_pt1 | contig 31423 bp, 36 predicted proteins | sample Alteio_BWOrgHeat_24_FD_153259 | JGI IMG/M metagenome (GOLD analysis project Ga0206967, IMG submission 153259) | Enriched cells from forest soil in Barre Woods Harvard Forest LTER site, Petersham, Massachusetts, United States -... | ecosystem: Environmental > Terrestrial > Soil > Temperate forest >...
GATTGAGCCTAGTTTTACTGAGGGGATGAAGCAATAAAAATATCGCTAAAATGAAAAAAACATAATTACTATATAAGAATTTATTCAGAATAGACTCTGCAAAAAAATATAAGATAGTAGGAATGAGAATTATGCTAATCCAAGTCACCAATGCCAGCTTTAGTTTTTGTGGGCTAGGCTTTTGCATCGATGTCATCACGTTTACTTTGTTCGGCAATCACTCGATAATAACGTTCAGAAATAATGCCCGCATCAAACTTTTCTTTAGCATCTGCCTCGAGTGTTTTCCCATGTTTTTTAACTAGGTTACGCACGACAGCTGTAATATTCGTTAGATTGGTTTCTAATAGTAAATCTCTAATTTTTTCATCAAAAACCAGGTATTCACGCAATGCAACACGTTTACCATCAATGGTAGGTAATAATCGTTGAGTGACAACTAAACGAATGGTTTCAATGATATCAATCGTGCGCCCTTCTCTTTCTTCAGCAGGAAATGTTGTCACTAAACGGCGTACTGTTTCTGCAACACCATTACTGTGCAGCGTAGTATAAACAGGATGACCTGTCATAGCAGCTTCCATCACAGCACTAATAGTTTCTGGATCACGTGATTCACCCACTAATATTAATCGTGGTTTTCTACGCAATGCATTTCTCACCCCCGCAGCAAAACTAGGTAAATGCTTTGGAATTTCAGATTGGCTAACGATAGCAGAAGTAGTTTGTACGGTATCGTAAACAAATTCAATTGGGGCTTCATAGGTTAAAATTTTACGATTGCTTTCTGCATCTTCAGCAATATGACGAATAATTGCTGCAAGCAAAGTACTTTTACCCGAGCCGGTGGGACCTGTAATATACACCACACCTTGTTCTGGTTCTGCAGCATGTAAAATAGCAGGAGGTAAATTCATGCTTTCTAAGGTGGGGGGATCTGCTGGGATGCTACGAGCAGTAATTTGAATTCCATCATGCCCTTCTACTTGGCAGCCTGTACCATTGATACGAAAGCGATAGCGTTCTGTCCGTGTAGGACGTATTTCATAATGGGTATCGACATCTTTACCCGTCATAATTTGCGCTGTACCGTTAGGACCATACATCCCATTAAGAATTTCACCGACTTCGGTATTGGATAATTTTCTACGAGTAATTTTCTTTAGGCGACCATAAATTTCTGCGAAGATAGGTTCATTCGTTTGAAAGGTAATATCTGATGCGCCTAATTTCACGCAATGAATTAAAATATCATTGACCGCTTCAATCGAAAGACGAATCGGTTCGTGAGGAAAAATAAATTCATGATCCTGCATTTGGCACCACTATAGCTCTCCAGCCGTTACTATCTGTTTGTAATTTTGGCGATTCAACGATACGTAATACTTGGTCATTAATACGCATATCTGTGCCGTTACCTGTTATACCCAGTTCAGTTTTCGCGACAAACGGTGGGGTAATCATTCTTTCAGCCAATAATTTACGATATAAAATCATACCACGATAATCGCGTTTTAATCTTGCTAAGTTTTGCTGAAAAATACTATAAGATTGTTGTACACCATTTTCCCATCCGACGCGAATAGCATGTCGCCATATTTTACTTTCTACTTTCGTCTTTGGTAATAATACTTTGTTAGGAATTTCAGGATCAGGATATGCCATCCATAAATAATCCCGCCAATGCGGCGGCGTAGTTGCAAAACGAGCTTGTGCAACAATTTTATAAGTTTTATCAGCAACGCGTATTGTATTAGGATCATCTAAATTTAAACTATTATCACCTTCTTCTAATACCGGTGGAATAACACCATGACTTAACATCATGCCATTAAAATTATAAATCGTTTCAAGATACCATTTATCTTTTTCTAAACGTTTATCAATAATGCGCGAACTCCAGGATAATCCGCCTTGTGCCCCTAAGCTCATCGCGGTATCTTCTAAAGCTTTAACGCGCAACTGGCTAAGGTCGTCACCACCCGCTCCATCTGGAGTAGCACCAGGTGGTTCCGTGTAGAGATTTTCTAATTGATTGATATTGAGAGGATCAATGGGGGCTTGTGGGTGAGTACAAGCAGCTAGTAGGCCAATGACAAATAAGCTGATAAATAACTTAATGATTATTCTTCTAGTTTTTAGCATAGCGTATTTCAATCACCTGACTTCCTGGATAAACGACAATGCTAGCACGTCTGCCGCATTGATAGGCAACATCTCTTAACACATCTCCTAGCATACGATTTTTATCATAGACGCTGACTAAAACAGGAATGCCAGGCGGTCTACCGAGAACATTGACGCGGTAATTTGCTGTTTTAGCAATTTGCCGTACCAAAGGTTCTACTGGGCCTGACCAATCGATAGAAGTTAATTGTCCCATGCCATAAGAAGATGGGTTAACAGCAGGAGGAGCTGATTGCGGAGGCAAGGTAGCCTGAGCAGTTTCTGACAAACTTGAGATAGAACGGCTGACTGAATAAGATGCTTCAGCCAAGGAATGATCTGAACTATCAAGAGTAGGAGGTGGGGGAACAGAAGCACAAGCACTCAATATGAGTGCAGAAATGCAGCATGCACATAATAATTTGCTATCCATTTTTTAATTCAATCAAGATGCTAGGTTAAAGTCAAGTTGGCGTTTGTGTTAAAGGTGATTTACTATTAGATGAGGTGATACTTTCAACCCTGCTTAAAAGGATAACTTATGGCCCATTGGCGAGATTCAGCAAGAAATGTTCGATTCTGGATTGTCGATTTTCGTGCATGCTTTCCTTTGTTAATATTGATATTTCATATTCGTCTTTGGACACTCATTTTAGCAATCGTTGCCACTTTATTTTTTGCAGCGCTTGAACGTTATGGCTTTACTGTTGCAGTATTCTTACGGTTTTTACGTACTTATATCGCAGGTCCTCGTAAAATTGCGCAACCTTGGTGGAAATGGTAGGAATCAATATGGATATGTCAGAAAAAATGGCGAAAATTGCCCACGTTATGGGAGCACGCTTTGTATTGAATGCCCGTCCTATGACAGTGGATGAAGTCATGGCGCCAGCTGGCTTATTGCCTGGAATAGCAAGACGAGCAGATCAATTATGTTCACTGTGTTTAGGTTATGGGATAGGCATTACTTTAGAAGAAGCTGAAGGTTCAGTATTAGGCGTTAGAGTCGTTTTTGATGATATTACACCCAATGTATTACGCATTTTGTGTATGACAGATGTGTTAAATGAGCTAATCCAAGCGACGCCTAAGGGTGAGATGACGTCATTGGATCAGTTGATGTATGACTGATTGATTAAAACCGACTAATGGCCTATGTGCATCAAACTATCGACTTGTCAATCCTGAGCACGCTTTGTGTGCGAAGGATCTCCCTAATATAGCAGAGCCTATCGATAGAATACGTCATCGCGAGCCTGCAACGCAGGCGTGGCGATCCATACTTATGGATTGTTTCGGAGCAAAGCTCCTCGCAATGACGAATTCTTTTATTTATTGGATCCTACCTACTACCGCTGATGAAGAAAATGGTGGTTCATCAGCAGCGCTAGCAGCAGCACTAGCATGAGTATTGAGTAAGGGGGAATGTTCTGCTTCTGTATCTAGTTCATTTTTGGCGCTGATTTTTGCGGGTTGCTGTTCGGATAGGAACTGCCTAGACTGTTTGATTTGACAATAGGCACGTATGCATAATATCAATAGTGCCATTGCAAGCAAAATGACAGCTGGAATGCAATATATCTTTACCGTTACATCTGCCTTGTAGATCACTCAGCATACTTGTTAACTGCAATCCAAATTGATTTAAGGAAAGCGAACTATTTTGATAAACAGCACCGTTTCTGTGATCGCATTGATAAGATCCAACGAATGTTCCTCTCTGGTGGCTTGCGATGGAATCATCTCTCACTAAGCCATGTCTTTTCATTTGAGAAAGTTCAACAAAATTGACTTCTTTTTGGTTCCCATTCGCTTCAAGTATGTAACCTCTCCCTTCTGGATCTTGTAACCCATAGGATTCACCAACCACTGTAGATAATTTCGCTAAAATAGCGGCGGTAGTGATTTTAAGTTTGCGGCGGCTTAGACTCATGGTTTTTCTCTCTTCGGTTCCCTCGCCAACAGATTCTGCATAGCATCTTTTGGTGTTAAGCGTTCTTGCAAAATTGCAACTATCATTTCAGAAATAGGCATATCTACATGATGTTTTTTTGCAAGTTGTATGACGAGTTCCGCATTACGTTTACCTTCAACCACATGACCGATAGATTTTTCTGCCGCAGCCATGTTTTGATTTTTTCCTAACGCCAATCCAAATTGACGATTACGTGATTGGTCATCCGTGCAAGTCAGTACGAGATCACCTAATCCAGCTAAACCGATGAGTGTTTCTATGTTTGCACCAAGTGCTGTCCCTAGACGTACCATCTCTGCTAATCCTCTAGCAATTAAGGCACAGCGTGCATTTGCACCAAAACCCATGCCATCAGAAATACCTGTTGCAATGGCTAAAACATTTTTTACAACACCGCCAATTTCAACACCTGTTATGTCAGAACTTAAATAAACGCGGAACATATTTCGATTGAAACGAGTTAATAATTCTTGAGCGAAATCAGAATGTTTACTTGCGATCGCTACAGCAGTGGGCAATCCTGCTGCCACTTCGCTAGCAAAAGAAGGGCCTGATAACACAGCATATTTGTTTTTTGTTCCCAGAATTTCTTGCGCAGTTTCATGCAACAATTGGCCTTTTTCCATGTCTAAGCCTTTGGTTGCCCAAACAATACATTGTGACGTTTTGATGAAAGGTTTAAGCAATAATAAAGTATCGCGAAAACCGGCTGATGGCACAGCAATTAAAATATCATTTACATTTTGAATGGCTTCAGAAAGATCCGCAATTGGATGCAGTGAAGAGGGAAATGCAAACCCTGGTAAATAACGATTATTGGTGCGTTCTTTACGCATTTGCTCGATATGGTCGGTTTCAATGCTCCACAAGTGTACGTGTTGGCCGCTATTAGCAAGATGCAAGGCAAGCGCTGTTCCCCAAGCGCCTGCGCCTAATACGACAATAGGACGATTAGTCATGATCCCTCTCCCTAAATCTGCCTCATAATAAATTTAACTAAGAAGTGAGTTCCTTGTCATCCTGAGGAGTGCTTTTTACGACGAAGGATCTCCTTAATATAGCAGAGCCTATCGATAGAATACGTCATCGCGAGCCTGCAACGCAGGCGTGGCGATCCATACTTATGGATTGCTTCGTCGTTTCACTCCTCGCAATGACGATTAACAAGAGATCCTTCGTCGTAAAAAGCACTCCTCAGGACGACAAAATATTAGTGGACTTTACCTTCTTTTTCTTCCAAGTGTTGCATGTAAAGCGCATCAAAATTAACAGGCGCCAATATGAGTTGCGGGAATCCACCGCGCACGACAACATCTGAAATGACTTCTCTTGCGTAAGGGAATAAAATATTAGGGCAGAAGCTGCCTAACATTTGGTGTAATTGATCAGCAGGGAAGCCATTAATCATAAAAATACCGGATTGTTGAATTTCTATTAGAAAAGCTGATTTTTTGTTAGAAGTGACTGTTGCTGTAATGGATAACACCACTTCATGAACGTTATCTTGAACTTTATGGCTTTTTGTTTCTAAATTTAATTGAACTTCGGGTTTCCAATCTTCAACAAATGTTTGTGGAGTATTTGGAGATTCGAATGATAAATCTTTCACATAAATTCGTTGAATTTCGAATTGTGGTTCTTTGCTGTTAGGAGTTGCTTTAGGTTGATTATCTGGCATAGTGATTTCCTTGGTTAAATTTGTAATAGAGTATCTAATTTTCCCGTTTTAGCAAGTAATGATAAATCATCATACCCGCCTATCGGCTGATTATTAATAAAAATTTGCGGCACGGTTCGACGCCCTGTTAATTGTTCCATTTCTATACGTTTAACAGGTTCTAAATCAACCCGGATTTCGATAGGTGTAATTTGTCTAGTGGCAAGCAATTGTTTTGCCCAATCGCAGTAAGGGCAGTTTGCTTTAGTATACATAATTACTGTAGCAGTCATGGATGCTAGCCCTTAATCAATGGTAGGCCAGCGTCACGCCAAGCACGTATGCCATTTGCTAAGATAGTAACATGATTAAAACCTTGTTTAATCAATAATGCAGCAGCATGCTGCGATTCACTTCCCGATGCACACACAATGATAATCGGTTGAGTTTTCATTTTATCAAGTTTATTTCCTTGTTGGGATAATTCTGTTAACGGAATAGACATTGCGTTTAGAATATGGCCATTGACAAAGGTTTCTTTATTGCGAATATCGATGATTGCGGCATTTTGATGATTCATTAATTGTATCGCTTGTTGCGGTGACACTTTAGCTGCATTTTGTTTTGCTTTGATGAGTTCAATCATCATCAATGCAATCACGATAGCGATTACCGCACAGCTTAATCCTAAATGGGCTTCTATAAATAAAACAATATCATGCATAGAGTTTTGTCCTGTTTTGATGAGCGATTATAGAGGGACTGAGGCTGACATACCACCATTCTTTTTAGTTATTTTATATCCCATAATGTTTATTTCCCACTTTGACTAATTCCCACCTAAGTGTTATATTAAAGATATAGAGGTGAAAAGTATGAGATCATTTAAAGTAAGACCTGATGCAAAAGGCCGTATTACCCTGGGCAAATTAAGCGTGGGGGTGAGTAGTTTTACAGTAACGAAAATTCAAAATCGTATTATTTTAGAACCGAACGTGGAAATTCCAGCAAGAGAAAAATGGTTGTTTGATAATAAAACAGCTTTATCACAAGTGAAAAAAGGTTTAGAAGATTCAGCAGCAAGTCGCACTAAATCACGAGGAAGTTTCACTCAGTTTGTGGATGATAATGAATAATGAGTTTCCACTTAAAATTTACTGATCAAGCAGATCATGATTTAAATATATTAGAACAGAATACTCATTTAAATAAACGATTAAAAGCTGTCAGAAAAGCTTTAGGTTACTTGCAAATGAATCCTCGTCACTCTGGGTTACATACTCATAAATATAGTTCTATTGCGGGGAGGAATGGCGAAGAAATATTTGAAGCTTATGCTGAAAATAATACTCCCGCAGCATATCGAATCTTTTGGCATTATGGTCCTGGAAAAAATATTATTACTATTGTAGCGATTACAGCACATCCTTAATCAAAAAACGGGGACTAGATTTAAGTATTCTCTGACCTAGAATAGAGCTTGTTTTTTTAGGAAGGAGTCTAAGTATGAAATTCAGAATACTGATAACAGCTATAAGTTTGTTATTTGGTAACTTAGCATATAGCAGTGTGACGATAACATTAAACAATCAAACAAAAGCAGCCTGCTTACTGACTAATAGTATAATCAATACAGGAGAACTGTATACTCCTCCTGCCTTATCGATTCTTTCACAGCAATCAGCATCATTTATTATGTCGCAAAAGGCATACAATTAACTCAGATAAACTCTTTTCCAACGGCTTTAGAGATAGCTTTTGCTGAAATGAATAAGTGAGGTGGTTATGAAGCAATTATTTCATTTAATAATCTTGGGACTTGTACTAACTACAAAAGTGAATGCTCATACAGAGATGAGAGTGCAGATTCATAATAATACTGATACATCTTGTCAGTTAATAGATAAAAAAATTATTCATGGAAATTATAGTACATGGCAAGGTTTAAGTGATGTCCTCTTGCCACAAGAAACTCAGGCTTTTGTAATAGATAGCAGCTTTTTTTATGGGCCGCATATACAATTAAATTATCGTTGTGGTGAAAATCGAATTGCTAATTTTAAACTTCAACAAGAGTATGCTTTTTATAGTCTCTCATCTGATAGTCGACCTCAATTAACCGTGTTAGAAGTGAAAGAATTAATATTAACTTCAAAATTTTATGACAATACTCCAGGGGTGATTAGTATTTCCATTAATAAATAAAATCCTATTCTTGATAGCTATAAGCTGTATTAAGCTCTCATCATGTGATGCATGACATTTATCATACTTTATTGTATTTTGGATCTGCATATCATTAGGGGCACAACCGATGGGTGGAAAAACAAGTAAACCGGCGGAAGAAATTACAGAACAAAAGGAAAGCCAATCACAAACATCAACCCCCAATCAAAATCTCATTAGTCGAAGTGATACCTTATTGATGCAAGCAGTCAGAAAAGGAGATCTTAATGAAGTTAAAGCATTAGTTGCTGCAGGCCAATTAGTCAATACAGTCACACCTAATGGAAGCGCTTTACGTTTGGCAGTTACGCAGGGCAGATTAGATTTAGTTCGATATTTAGTTGAGGAAGCTAAAGCAGATATCAATGTTACAGCTGTTGTACCTGAAGGAATCGATGCAAAAGATGTACCTGCTTCTTATCAAGCTAAGCGTCTTATTGAGCTTGCTATAGAATCTTATGAGCATGCTGAAAGATGTTATCAAAGAAATAAAACAGAAACACAGTTGAAACAAAATCGTGACAATGCTTTAGGATTGGTAACGTATTTACTACGTCATCGCCACTATCCACAATCTGCCTCATTACATGAATGGTTAAACTTTTGTGCGGCAAATTATGATGTGAATAAAGAGATTCATGAAGGAATTAACTGGCAGCTTTTTAATTATGCATTAAGTCGTTTAACAGGAATTGAATTTCGAGATCTTCTTGATACAGTCGGTAAAAAGGGGATTGATTTATTAACAGTGGATCTAAAAAATAGAGACTTACACCGGCAAGAAGTGAATCTGACTACTGGCAATCAACAGAAATTCACTTTGATACTACGGCTTAGAGTATTATTTGAATGGCTATTCCAAATCAAACATCAAGATAAAACCTATCCAGAACTAGGTATTTCCCCTGAAATGATTTTGAAAAAGTTAGAACAAGAGTTCTTGCATCAAGTAGAAGCCTTTACATTATTGATGGAAATGTATTGGATTGAAGATTATCCAGAGGAAGTCAGAAGCAACCTTTTTGCTGCAATCAAATCAAAAGTAAATGATAAGTTAAAAACATTACCCGTGAACCATGAATATACTTTTGCAACAGGTTGGCAGGGGCATGCGGTTTGTGTGAATGCAAGAGGATTAACTCAAGATCATATTGTATTCCGTGTGGATAACCTGCTTCCTTATACCTGCACACAACCCAATAATAAGGAAACAGTAGAAAAAGAAGTGGAAAGAAGGCATCAATCTGCAGTTGAGAAAAAAAATGATGAAAGAGGACGTGAAAACGCCTTAAGACGTGTCACAGCATTACAAACCAGAATGAGAGAAAGCTTGGAAAGAGCACGTTTCTCTGAAGGTCATTCTTGTACCTTAAAATTGGAAGATGAAGCGGAAGGGGTCACCATCCCTGTTTTTCATATTTATTCTAAAGTAGTAGGTATGGTAACAAGGAATTCCTTTCATTCAAATCCTATCCCAGATAGTAAAAGTCCAGATTATGTCGATGCGATCTTAAAAACTATGAAAGTCACTATTCCTTTTCAACCACGAGAAGGTGCCCAAATTATTTATGATAAACGTTTATCACAAACCGCAGAGAGTAAAGCTTATCAAAGCGATTTACCTTCTTTTGAAGAACAAGCTTCAGGGAATTGTTATCTTAAAAGCCATGAGCCAGGGCTTTATTTGAGATTAGGAGCTGAATTATTTAAAGAATTTCGCTACAAAGAAGATATGTTTGTTGCAGGATTAAACCGTCATTTTGAAATGATTAAGCAATTATCTTGGCAGAATTTCTTACAATTAGAAAACCAATTTTTATTACCAAAAGATTTATCTCAAACCTTGCTTGAATATTATTGTCAATTATCGCATATCAAACGATTATTTGATCCCACACCCTTACCGATTGAAACAGGGAGTTATATTCAGTTAGCGATTGTGAAACAAACGGAAAAACCAAGACCATCACAAGATGATAAAAAAGGAGAAAGAAGAGAGGAAAAAAATCAATATGATTTACGACTGAATACTTATGAAGATGTAGTTGGAACAAAGCAACCCATAGCATTAGAAAAGATATTTGATCAAGTACCAAACCTGACTCAAAGGATTTTATTAGCAGGCCGCGCTGGAATTGGTAAGAGTACGCTATGCCAATACATGGCTCATCAATGGGCAAATGGAAAGCTATGGCCAAATCGATTTCATGCTTTGGTTTGGATTAAATTAAGAAATTTGAATGAACAATGTTACCCCAAAAGGGAAGAGCCTTATACTTTACTGGATATTGTAGAGAAAGAATGCTTTCCTAGACCTTTATCAAAACTAGCAAGATTAGCATTAGCTAAACAATTGAATAAAGGCATGGAACGTGGAAAGATTTTATGGTTATTAGATGGCTATGATGAATGTATAGGCAACATTCCTAAAGCTTTAGAAGCTGTTTGGGAAGAATTACAAAAGAAGTCGCAACAAATCTTGACCTCAAGACCACATGTGATTCAAGGATTAAGCGATTATATTCAGCTTGAGATTTTAGGGTTTGATGACAAACATGTTGAACAATATGTTAAACAATTTTTTAAAGTACATTCACCCGCTATTCAACCACCTTCTGCAAATGCGAATGCTTCTGCGACAGCTGCAGCTGCAGCATCTATATGGATTCCCGATCGTAAGGGGGATGATAGTAAAGCAGTGATGAGTCATACTGGCATTGTCCCAGTAACAGTAAAAGCAAATACGCAAGATCAAGCATTATTGCATTTTATTAAAATGAATCCAGCAATTTCAGATATTGCACATGTTCCCATTACATTAGAGTTAATTTGCCATGTTTGGGAAAGTCAACCTTTTGCAGCAACAGATACCCTCACAATGACAGCGCTTTATCAAGCTATTCTTAGCTGGTTATTGAGAAAACAAATATTACGGCAATTGATCCCCGATGAAAAGTTGGAAGAAAAAGAAAGAGGCACACAAGAAAAAGTAATTCGTAACAAACCACTTACTGAATTAGAAAAACAATTTTCTGAAGAATTATCTTTTTTAGAACGTCTAGCATTCTTAGGAATGCATCACCAACAATTAATATTTGATCCCAATATCATACGACAAGCATTGCCTTATGCAACGCAAAAAGAAAATGAAACTTTTTTTGAACGAGTTTTAAATCTTGGGCTAATACAACCTATTCTTTCAAACAATCTTAGCCAAAAATCTTCATTAGACAAAGAATATTATTTCATTCACTTAACATTCCAAGAATTTTTTGCAGCGAGATTTTTAGTAGGGCATTTACAAGAAAAGCCAGTAAATGCTTTAAGGGATGAGAAAGATGAAAAATCTGTTGCTGTGCCCAATCCATTATTCAGAAACAAACCTGAATTTGCTGTATCTTATTTACAGCAAGAAAAATACAATCGCAAAAATTGGATGATGTTAGGTTTTATGAGTGGCTTGTTAAGTAAAATAACATTGGCAAGTCATTTAAAACCATTACAACTTTTTTGGCAAACACTGCAAGGAGCACCACGAGATTTAGTGGGAATCTATCATTTGCAATTAGTGATTCATTGCTTGAATGAAGCAGAAGGAGATAAAAGATTAAAAGAACAGCAGCAAGGATTTGAAGAATTGGAAAAATGGTTTAATGCAAGAAGATATACTTTATCTATTATAGAAATTTTATCACATTGTTCTCTAACAGTAAAACATTCCACACTTCTAACTGATTTATTAAAAATATTTGCTGAAAAGAATGATAATTCCACGCAGCTTGCAGCTCGAGTATCAGGTAAGCTAGGCACAGCGGTTACACCAGAAATCATAGGAGCTTTATTAAAAGTGCTTACTAATGAAAAAACATATGTCGGAATATTTGCAGCTCAGGCACTAGCTAATTTAGGTATAGCAGCTATGCCAAAAGTCATTATGTCGAAAGTCATAGAGGCTTTGTTAAAAGCGCTTACTGTTGACGATAATACGACTCACGACGATAGATATATTAGAAGTTTTGCAGCTAAAACCTTAGGTAATAATCTAAACACAGTAGTAGCTACACCTCAGGTTATAGAGGCTTTATTAAAAGCGCTTACTGATGCAGAATGGAATGTCAGCGCTTCTGCAGCGGAAGCTCTAGGTTATCTTGGTGTAGCGGCAGTCACACCTCAGATCATAGAGGCTTTGTTAAAAGCGCTTACTGATTATCCGGATAAGGATGTCAACGTTTCTGCAGCGGAAGCTCTAGGTCATCTTGGTGTAGCGGCAGTCACACCTCAAGTCATAAAGGGTTTGTTAAAAACGCTTACTAATCATGAGGATCAGGATGTCAGAGACTCTGTAGCTCAAGCACTAAGTAATCTAGGTGCAATGGCAGTTACCCCTCAAGTCATAGCAGCTTTGTTAAAGGCATTTACTGATAAGGAGGAATATACCAAGCGTTCTGCAGTTCGAATACTGAGTTATCTAGGTATAACAGTAGCTACACCTGAAGTCATAGAAGCTCTGTTAAAAATGCTTACGGATAAGGATAGTTATCTTGTTAGGTGTTCTGCAGCTAAAGCATTAGGTAAGCTGGGGGCACCGATAGCTACAACACGCGTTATAGAGGCTTTGTTAAAAGCGCTTACTGATAATGCTGAGGATGTCAGAGCTGTTGCAGCAACAGCTCTAGGTCATCTAGGTGCAGCGGCAGCCACACCTCAGGTTATAGGGGCTTTCTTAAAAGCGCTTACTGATGATAAAGCATGGTATGTCAGAGTTTCTGCAGCAAAAGCCCTATCTGATCTTCGTGTAGCAGCAGCCATGCCTCAAGTCATAGAATCTCTGTTAGCTGTGATGAAAACACCTGTTACTGATCATGATAATGGGGGAGCGTATGTCCAGCATTCTGCAGCAAACGTTCTAGCTCATCTTGGTGCAGCAGTAGCCACACCTCAAGGTATAGAGGCTTTGTTAAAAGCGCTTACTGATGCAACATGGCATGGCATCAGAGATGCTGTAGCAGAAGCCCTAGGTGATCTTCGTGTAGCAGCGGTCATACCTCAAGGTATAGAGGCTTTGATAGCGCTTACTAGGTCTGATGCAGCTAAACATAACAGACTGACAACTACACCTTGTTATGAAAATGAGGATGACCAAGGCTTTGAAGATATTTATAATCTCAAAGATTCGGTGCTAGTTAAACCCTTTAGTGCTGCAGTTGATTCACTAGGTAAATTAGGCACAGCAGTCACACCGGGAGTGTTAGATGCTTTGGTGGCATATGGCTATTATTCTAGAACTTCTTTAAAAAAACTTCCCTGGTGGCAATCTCTATCTCAATGGGTACAAGCAGGTCTTCAGTTTAATTGGGCAAATCTAGCATATCCTGCTTTTCTGCAAGGGGTTGTGATTACGATCTGGCAACACCAATTAATCATTCGCTACGATAAAGGGCAAATCATTTTACCAATTGATAATCCAATACTTCAACGACAATTACCTGCATTTATACAAGCACTAGCACAGGAAGCTAAGAAATATGCTTTACCATTCGAACATATTCAAGATCAAGTTGCTGCTTTATTACCTGCAGAAGATATAGCAACTTGGACATCACTCCCACCACCTAGCGATCAAAAATCACTTCATGCAAAAGTAGCGCCTCTTGTTGTGGAATATTTAAATATGAATGAAGCAAATCAAGCGCCATCACAAAATCCTTATGCATTTTTTGTTTCTCACTATCAATCTAATCGATCACTTGATAATAAAACATCAGCGACAATCACAAAAATTCCATTTCATTATTTGTGATAAATATACCTATCACAATAATATTTACATTATTTCGCGGATTCAATTTTTAGTTGTCTACAATCCACCAAATTCATCCACACCAATTAAAGGTAATACTCTCTGTAATACAGCCTCAAAAATTTCATGATTAACTTTTGTTACAAACTTTGCTTTACGATCCTGCCAGGATAAAGTTTGAATAATACTAGAAGCAATAACTGATGGTTTTTCAAGGTTATCAACAGGAACTTCAGTTATATGACCCCTAATGCTAGTACTAATAGGGCAACAAATAAGTAAGCCTGTTTTCTTATTATATTCTTTAGAAGATAAAACTAAAGCTGGTCTATATTTTCCTATTTCTTTACCTTTTTTGGGTTCAAAATCAAGAAAAACAATATCAAAACGCTCTGGAATATATTGTTTATCCATATTTATCAAAATTCCCGATGGTGAATATCTGCTATTTCATCAGTATGTGCTTTTTTAGCTGTTAAACCCTTTAATATTTGAGTTTCATTTAAAAGATTTAATTTCTTTTTTGGGACAGCAATGGGAGAAATTTTAAGTCCATGTTCATTGACTTCAATTTCAACTGGCATGTTAGCAGTAAAATGAGGAATTGTTTTTAATGGACCAGTAATACGGATTGCTAAACTATTTCCCCATTTTTGTATTGAGGTACGTATTTTCATATGGTTTCTCCTAATAGGTTATTTATAGGAAGTATACACTATGTAGATACGTATATTCAAGTTTCTTTGAAGGTGGATTCTAATTAGAGGTGCGACAGTCGCCTAAAAGTTCTCTATATTCATGATCTTGCCAGATAATGAAAGGAAGAAAGGAGACTGTTGCGTGGAAGATTATACCCATTTAAGCAAAATTACTAAAAACACATTAATAGTCTATGAAAAGTGGTTGGCTATGTAGCTTACTCATTATCCTAATGTGTAAACAAAATTAGAAAAAATGACAATATCCAGCCAAGTTATAGACAATAAGCTAATGATAATGAGTGTTAACATATAGATCATTCAGCTTTCAGCGCCACAATAGGATCTAATTTTGCTGCTCGGTGGGCAGGATAAAAACCAAAAAAGATTCCCACAGCAACGGAAATCGTAAATCCAATGACAGGGGGGAGTAATAATAAAGTAAATTCCCAATGAGAAAAATAAGCGATTAAATAAGCTGTAGTAACACCGATGATAATACCTAAGATGCCGCCTATGAGTGATAAAGTAATTGCCTCAATTAAAAATAACGTTCGAATATGATAAGGAGTGGCGCCGACTGCCATGCGAATGCCTATTTCACGTCTACGCTCAGTGACAGAGACCAACATAATATTCATGACTCCAATACCGCCTACTAGCAATGAAATTCCGCCAATAAAACTTAAAAATAGTGTTAAAATGGCACTTTGTTTACTCATTCGCTCTACTAATTCTTTTGCACTGCGTATATATAAATTTTTATGACTGACTTGTTGATTAATATAAGATGTAACGTGATTTTTCACTTGGTCAATATTAGCATTTGGATTGAGACGAATAATAATATTATTAATCGCAGCATATTTACTTAATAATTGTGTTGCTAATAATGGAACTAAAATTGCATTATCTAAATTGGCATAGACAAAATTATTTTCTGGCCAAGGGTTTGCTACACCAATAATCGTAAATAATTCATTACCTATGCGAATTTGCTGACCAATTGGATTCAGAAAAGTAAATTTTTTCATGGTTTGATAAATTTTATTACCTATCACGCAATAAAAAGTATAATTATCCATGAGCGTAATGGATCTGCCAGCCATTAATTCTAAATGGGTAATCGTTTTAAAACTATCTGTGACACCGAGAATACTGCCATTAATTTGTTGTTCATTGTAATGAATAGGATTATAAATTTGCACATAAGGCGCAACATCAAGAATATTGCTATCGATACTGGATAAATGAAATGCTTGAGTTAGTGATAAATTATCATTATGTGAACTTTCTTCTCCATCACTAATTGATATGGATAATAAATCAGTCCCTAACGTTTTAAATTGCTTTAATGCTTCGTGCGTTGCTAATTCGCCAACAGAAACCATAGCGACAACAGAAGCGGTTCCTACTAAAACGCCAAGTAGAGTTAATGATGAGCGTAACTTAGCATGCACTAAATTTAATAAGGCTTCGTGAATTTGTTTTAACCACATTGTCATATTAATTCACCATCTTTTAAAGCAATAATACGCTGACAACGTGAACTCACACTATGGTCGTGAGTGATAATCATAATCGTTCGTTGTTCTTTCTGGTGAAGATAAGTAAATAAATCTAGGATTTCTTTGCCTGTCGTTGAATCTAATGCGCCGGTTGGTTCATCCGCTAAAATGACATTAGGATCACCTACTAAGGCTCGTGCAATTGCAACACGCTGTTGTTGTCCGCCAGATAATTCATTAGGCTTATGTTGAGAAAAGTATTCCATACCGACTTTCTTTAGCATCAGTAAGGCTTTTTCTTGTGCGGTTTTTTTAGATTCGCCACGATAAAATAAAGGCATCATCACATTTTGTAATGCCGTTAATCGAGGCAATAAAAAAAAAGTTTGAAAAACAAATCCTAACTTGTGATTACGTAAATTCGCTAAGTCATGTTTTGCTGTTTGTGAAACATCTTGAGCAGAGAAAAAATATTTTCCTGAGGTGGGTTGATCAAGCAAACCAATAATATTCATCAATGTTGATTTGCCAGATCCTGAAGGGCCAACAATCGCTACCATTTCACCTTGCATTAAAGTTAGATTGATTCCTCTGAGCGCTTGAAATTCTCCAGCACCTGATTGATAGGTTTTGGTAATTGCTGTTAAATTAATAAGAGGCAGCAATTTGGTCTCCCTCATGTAATCCTGATAAAATTACAACAGAATTCTCTGTCGTATGTCCTGTTTGCACCGGCATCTCATGTAATTGTTTATGAATAGCGACTTTCACATAAGTCCCCGTCGATGATTCATGTACAGCTGTGATTGGTGCTAATATTTGTGCGGGTTCTTGCATGGTGATTTCCACTTTTGCACTCATGCCAGCGTGAATCAATTCTTGTTCTTGCCCAGTGAGAGTAGATATTTTAATTTGCACAGAAAACGTAGGTAAGCCATTCGTATTGACTTCAGCTTGATGGTCCATGCCAGAGACTTCGCCCATTAAAGTCATATTGGGAAAGGCTGAGCTTGTCACTTTAACGGGTTGCCCAAGCCTCAATTGGTTAATAATGAATTCATTGACATTGATATTAATCATGATACCCGACATATCGCCTATGACAGCTAGTATTTGACCCGGTTTGATAGAATCACCTTGGTTAATTTTTTTATTTTCTGATTGGGCGCCATCATTTTTTTGTGGTAATAAAATAATACCCACAGAAGAAGAAGTGATGCGTAATGTTTGTAAACCAGTCTGGTTGTGTAATGCTTGGATCATTTTAGTGATATTCTCTATCGATAATTGAAAAAGATTATTCGGATCTATATTTAATTGTTTAAGGAATGCAGATAAATTATCTTGTGCTTGAATTAAATTTAATTCTGCCCCGTAAAAGTTAGATTTTTTTGTTTTATATTCATCATCAGAAATTAATTGGTTTTTATGTAAAAATTCTGCTTGTTTCATCTGATCTTGACCGTTGATAAATTCATTTTTACTTTTGACAAATTGAGTCAGAGCTGCCTTATAATCCGTTTGAAATTTTTCTGAATTCAAAGTAAATAATAATTGATTGGATTGAACTTTATCGCCATAGTGAAACTCTGTCGTGTTAACTATACCCTCTGCTGGGCTAGTAATGATTGTTGTTTTAATGGGTTGGATGACACCTGTATAAAACGCTGTTGTAATAATAGGTTGCTTAGTTACGGTAACTAACTTTTGTTGTGACGTTGAAGAAGAATGACAAGCTGTAAGCTTAAGTATAATGATTGCAATAGTGATTAATGCAATAATCAATATGTTCTTTCTAGGCATAGCGCACTCCAATATCCCAAGTTTCTAGCGTTTTTCCTAAGTAAAGATCAAGAGCAACTAAGGATTTTAAATAAGCAATTTGTGCATTGACTAATGCTTGCTGTCTTGTAATTAATTGTTGTTGTACGGATTGTAACTCTATACTGTCTATTAAACCATATTGATATTTCTGATAACTCATTTGATAAGTTTTGTTCTGTAATTCTTCAGAATTTCTTGAAAGACTTAAACCGCGTTCTGTGCTGATGATAGCATTCCAACTATTAATTGCATTAGTTTCTTTGCTCCATTTTTCTTGTTTTAGGGCGAGGTCTGCTTGACGTAATGCAATTTTTGCAGAAGATAGCGCTTGCTTTGCTTGTTGATCATCAATAGGTATGGTTAAACTCAGCATCGCGCTTTCTGTTTGATTCGTGCCATTTAATACACCGTTAATACCATTGTTCGGATTCACTGCTTTGTTTTCTCCAACCATGCCATTGGCAGTGAAATTAAGTTGCCAGCGTGTATTGTCTTCAGCAACAGCCACATTGCGTTTTGTTGTACCCTCATAAGTGATTTGATCAATTTGATATTGAATATCATTTTCTAGAATCATATGTTTTGCGGTTTCCAATGTAGGAACATGATAACGTTGAGTCAGTGCGGTGATATCTAAATCTTTAATGATGACGGAAGTATTAGGATCAATTCCGATGGCAGTCAGTAGAGCATAGCGAGTTTGTTGTAAATTATTTCTGTCATTTTCAATTTGTGTTTTAGCATTTGCAACGTCAGCTTGTACAGTCACTAATTCAACCCCTGCTTTTTTTCCTGCTTTAATAAATAATTTTGTTTGTTGTACGGATTTTTCTGAACGTTGTAACGCATTTTGGTCGACAATCAAAGTGTGTTCTGCAGCAATCACATCTAAATAAGCATTAATCGTATTGGTAATAGTAGTGCGTACGGTTTCTTCAATACGCAATCGGCTGATTTTTTCACTATCCATCGCATTATAAAGAGCGGCTTCAACAATAGGTTTACCAAATCCACGCATGAGAGGTTGTGTCACTTGTAACGATAAACTTTTATTATAACCGCCGCTACCTGCACCATTTAATGTAGGTGTTAAGGTAAATTGAGTTCCAATCGGAGTGAGTAAAGATCCCGTAGGTGTTACCGTCCATCCCTTATTATATTGCTGTAAATTGCCAGCAGTGACAGTTCTCGTTGTTGTGGCTAATGCGCCCAAAGCAAAATGCGGATGAAATTGCCATTTTTGTACATCCACCGCAAATTTTTGGAGCACTTGATTTAATCGTGCTGTTTGTACATTAGGATTTTCGCGAACTGCTAATAAAATAGCTTCATCCAGTGAAAGAGTCAGCGTCGCTTGGCTTTTTACTGGGCTGCAAAGTATAAAGCAGCTCAGTAAAATCAAGCTAAAGAATAAATGCCGCAGAAAATTTACCCTCCTGCATACTCATAACATAATTTTGATTTTCGGGTATGTCGATTCATCGCTAATTTAACTAAATGTGTGAGCAAATCAGAATAATTGATACCAGAAGCATCTAATAATTTCGGATACATACTGATTTTAGTGAAACCGGGAATGGTATTAACTTCATTAAAATATATTTCATTAGAATCTTTATCTAAAAATAAATCAACGCGCGCCATACTTTCACATTCTAATGCCGTAAAAATTTTCTTAGCGATTTGCTGTGCTTTGTTTTGTAATTTTTCTGAAATAGAAGTAGGAATTATTAATTCCGCACCCTTCTCATCTAAATATTTTGCTGCATAAGAATAAAATTCATGGGAAGGTTTAACTTCTCCCACAACACTGACAATCGGTTCATTGCCATAATGCAATGATTCTAAGACAGCAACTTCTAATTCAATTGCATTAATAGCTTGTTCAATAACCACTTTCGTATCATATTGAAAAGCACGGTTAATAGCAGCGGTTAGATCTTGTTTCTGTTTAATTTTTTCAATACCCACACTAGAACCCATATTGGCTGGTTTAACGAAAACAGGATAACGTAATTTTTGTGTTACCGTTTCGCACCAATATGTTGGATCTTGCTGCCAATCACCTTGCTTGAAAGTGATGTAAGAAGCAACATTGATACCAGCATCTCGTATTAAACGTTTGGAAACATCTTTATCCATGCCGATTGCCGAGGATAATACGCCGCAGCCCACATAAGGCACATCAGCTAATTCTAATAAACCTTGCACTGTGCCATCTTCACATAGCACGCCATGAATAGCAGGAAAGACAACATCAAAAATTCGTTCTGAATGTTTAAGTGATAACATATTCGGTTGAGCATGTTGTAATTGTTTCCCTATCGCCGTGGGTTTGAATAACATGCGTTCTTTTTCAGATAACAGTTTTAGAGTATTTGATTCTGTTAATAAGTTTTCATGGTCTCCTAAAAACCAAACGCCTTGCTTATCTATCCCAATCGGGATGACTTCAAATTGCAGCCTATCCAAATAACGGATAATATTAGCAGCAGATAGCAGGGAGACTTCATGTTCGCCTGAGCGGCCGCCATAAAGGACGGCAACGCGGATTTTGTCTGGGTGGGGCATAGAGATATGTCCTTAATTGTTAAGACAAAAACTATACTCTTTTCTTTGTTTAAGTGCCACTATTTCGCATTTTTTTGAGTAAAAAATGAACAAAACGATTGACTTAGTAGGCTAAAATAGACCATAATGAGTACTTTTAGCGTACTGCATATCATTATTTGTCTTTTTTGCAATCAATTATTGAGGTCTTAGAATTAATGAAAATAAAGTATTTTGTAGGAATAGCGGCATTATTATGTATTGTAGGTTGGAGTCCTTTTTCTTTTTTATTCTCCGATAATGATGCAACGCCTGGCACCCAAGAGTGGTTAAACAATGAAATCCATTCTATTAATTCTCAAGCCAGTAATATCGATCAACACGTTTTACAACTCAGTCTCAAAGCTTATTTAAAAGCTCGTGATGAAGGATTAGATGACAAACAAATCCTGACGATTATTGATTATACTAAGTCTTCTGCAGAACCACGTTTATGGGTAGTGGATTTAAAACGGAATAAAGTATTATTCAATACTTGGGTTGCGCATGGCAAAAATAGCGGTATGTTGGTTCCTAATTCTTTTTCCAATTCAGCAGGTAGTTTACAATCTAGCGTTGGGCTTTATAGTACAGAAGATCCCTACATGGGGCATAATGGATACTCATTGCGTTTAAAAGGATTAGAACACGGCATTAATGATAATGCTTATAATCGATCAATCGTCGTGCATGGCGCATGGTATGTAGGTCCTGAAGTAGCAAGAGAGCGTGGTGTGATAGGTAGAAGTTGGGGATGTCCTGCTGTGAGTGAAAAAGTCGCTAAGCCTTTGATTGAAGCAATTAAAGATAGAACACTTGTGTTTATCTATGGCAATGATAGAAAGTGGCTGCATCATTCAAATTTTTTAGCATAATTATTTAGGAAGTTGTTATATGAGGTTATTAGGGAAGTTATTTATTATTTTGTTTGCGTCGCCGGTTTTTGCTATCACTTATCCAACACCTTTGCCAGGAAATGATTTAATTGGTCAAGTGCAATATATCACTGCTAAAGAAGGTGATACATTGTTAAATATTGCTGAACATCATGATGTAGGCATTGATCAAATAATTCATGCCAATCCCAATCTCGATACCACAGCGCAATTAAGCAGTGGTGATAAAGTTAAACTTCCGCAAAAATTTATTGTGCCTGCCAAATTAGAACGTAAAGGCATTATTATTAATCTTCCAGAAATGCGTATGTATTTTTATTCTAATTCTCACACAGTGATAACCTATCCTGTAGGGATTGGGCGTGTGGGGAAAACCATTCCGATTGAGCGTGCAGCGGTAGCAAGAAAAGTCATGAATCCTAGCTGGACGCCGCCACAAGATATTCGTGAATTTAATATGCAGCAAGGAATTAAATTGCCAGCCGTTATGCCGCCAGGCCCAGACAATCCATTAGGACCTTATGCTATTTATCTTACTATTCCCACTTTTTTAATTCATAGCACCATTTTTCCAGAAAGTGTGGGGAAACGTGCGAGCTTTGGTTGTATTCGTATGCATCTTGCAGATGTCAAAGAATTATATCCAGAAGTACAACGTGGATTGCCGGTATACATTATTGATGTGCCAACGAAAGTGGGTTGGCAAGGTAATCGAATTTATTTAGAAAGTCATGTGCCACTCGAAGAATCTACTTCGCCTGCGGTGCATATGAATGGTGTCGTGCAATCTATCCAAAACACTTTTCCTAAAAATCGTGTGAATTTAGTAGATTGGCAGCGGGTGAATTATCTCATGAAGAATCCGGATGGAATACCGCATGAGATAGGTTTTGCTGTGTTGACAGCATCTTAAAGTGTCGAATAAATCATTTTGATGCATGAGTACATACTCGCAAAGCGGGTGACGCGGAAGGAGGGCTCCCACTGTGCGCAAGCACAGTGGGATACCTGCAGCGGCAGGACCCGCTTTTCCCGAGCCTTATACGCATCAAAATGATTTATTCAACGAAACCCCAAAATGGGAGAGGAGGGAAATGTATTACACGGATTCTTCCATCGCCACTTTTAATTTCTGCATGGCGATTTTTTCGAGTTGACGAATTCTTTCTGCAGAAACCTGATACTTGTCGGCAAGATCTTGCAGCGTGGATTTTTCTTCATTTAACCAGCGCGCATTTAAAATTTCTTGGCTGCGAGTGTCCAGTTGTTCTAATGCTTGTAATAATGAATGATTTGATTGCGTTGACCAGTCCGCATTTTCTAATTCTTGTTCTGGATTATAACGTTGATCACTCAGATAAAGCGCAGGTGATGTGGGAGAGTAATCATCATCACTATCATCATGACTGTCATAAGGTGTATCACTAGTATTTAATCGCATTTCCATTTCGCGAACGGTTTCGGGTTTAACTTTTAAATCTTTAGCGACGGCATTAATTTCTTCATCGGTGAACCAACCTAAACGTTTTTTCATCGTGCGTAAATTAAAAAATAATTTTCGCTGTGCTTTGGTAGTCGCAATTTTCACAATACGCCAATTACGTAAAATGAATTCATGCATTTCTGACTTAATCCAGTGTACTGCAAAAGTCACTAAGCGCACCCCGATTTTTGGATCAAAACGTTTAACAGCTTTCATTAATCCAATGTTACCTTCTTGGATTAAATCGCCAATAGGCAACCCATAGCCCGCATAACCTTTTGCAATACGCGCAACAAAACGCAAATGAGATAATACTAATTGTTTAGCTGCATCTAAGTCTTGATAATGTTGTAAACGCGTTGCCAATTGATATTCTTCTGCTTGGGTCAACATAGGAATACGATTTACCTGAGCTAAATAAGCTTCCAGGCTATCGATGGGTAAACGTGGATCTAATGCTTTTAAATAAGTATTCATTTGTTAGCACTCTCATGTCTTGAGTGCTAATTTTAGCGGAATTCATGAGCTTTTGACAAGTATTCAGAAAAACAATATAACTTACTGATAATACTGTAAATTTTTATATCCTTTTGTAAGTGGTATAATATTTATATAGCAATCTTTCTTTATCAGGAGGGTTAAGACTATGGCATTAAATCGGGCAAAAAATATCATTGAGCAACAGAGTAGTCCAGCACAAAAACAGGTTGCCATAGAAGCTCTTGAAAATCTTTTAAAATTTCACAAACTAGTTGCGCCTTTATTTAAAAATAAAGAGTCAAGAGACCGGTTTATTCGTGTGATGGAGGATCCAGATCGTTTGCGAGACGTGGCAGCCTTATTACCTAATATAAAGGTAGATGAAAACAACAGTCAATATAAGGAAGCCCATGATGCTTGGTTAGCCTATGTAGAGAAGTTAGCAAATCTAAATCGCAAGGATGGACTAAAAGAACTTCAAGTAATAATATTAGCAGAATCAAGTTACAGCTTTTTTGCACCAGATGCTGTCAAGGCAGTTAAAAATGAAATTGCTTCCGCCAAAGCAAAGCTAAATGAACCCGTAGCTATTCGGCCACAACAACCCCAAAGGCCCGATGTGAAATCACCAGGAAGTGGGGTAGCGCCGTCTTCGCAACAACCTGAAGCTAAGGCAAGAGTGAGTGCACAGCCGCAGGCAGTTGTACCATTATCGAATCCTCAATTATTGATTAACATGAGTCAAAAATTTAATTTATTGTCTAAAGAGGCTCAAGTTAAACCTGGCCAGGATTCTCAAAACCCATCCATAAACATTGAATGTGGAGGAAATAAAATAACTTATTCTATTTTAGAAAGAATGTTACAAAAACAAGGAATAAAATATCAGGGCAATGGTTCGACATTAACGATTAGCCAAAAAGAAAATACTAAACAAGCTTTGGAAAGTTTTATTTTTGATAGAAAGGATTATGAAAAACAAATAAAACATGAAATTAATATGATTCGTTTTAAGACCGCTATAGAGGGGAAAAAAATCTTCCGTGTTGAAAATCATCCCGGATCACAGACGACTCCGGGCAAACAATTTAGAATCCGATGCGATGATCAAAGTGCATTAGTTAACTTACAAGGATTTTTACAAGCACAAGGGGTTCAAGCTCTTGTTGGCGAAAAGTCAGGTTCTCCACCAGACCGGTTTCTTATCGTAACGCAGGAAAATCTTAGAAATCTAGGGCAAGAGGGCATCAATCAATTCATTTCTAAGATCCATGGGTTCAATATTCTTGCCTCTGAATTAAAAGCAGAGGTTCCTCCTCCTCATCCCTAATGATTTCCTGCAACTGCGCCGATTGCGCATAATAGAATGCTACAACTTAATAAAATAAGAGTGGAATAAATATCGAATCCTGCAATAGAAAGAAAATTCTTTTTTAAAATGATTAACAGCAAATCTAGCCATTGCCACGCAAAAATCCCACTTAACAAACCGTAAATCAATCCTGTTGTTAAAAAAGAATAACAAGGAACAGATCGCATAATATAAATGATAATGAATAAGCTGCTAATGCTAAAAAAAATGGCGAGTAATAAAATAATGTGTTGCCAATAATGAATAAAGATGTGTAGACGTGTTATTCGCGATTTATCGAATTCCGCTTTTTCTATTTGTGGAATATGATTCAATGATTGAATCAGTGTTTCTAAATGAGTTAGGGAGTGAGTGGGAGATAAAGCAATTATTACCCAGGGTAAATTGCGTAAAGATAATGTTGTTTTATCAACCTCTGGTAATTCTGATATTTCTTGTTCGGGAGAAATGATTTTTGTTTGAATAATTTGATACTGCAATTTTAATGTTGCAAGTAATGGAAGAATTTGTTTTTCTGTGGTGTCTTTTTTTAAATACAAGGTAATCGATGCAGTAGGGTGTGCCAGCGTCTTCAAGTTTTGTAATAACAACCATAAGCCTGTAGGCGTTGCTAATAGGATGCTAATCATAAGGCAAACAAATATTGTGGAGAAAGGAGTATTGCTTAGTTGACGTGAATTATTCATGAAAGAGTGCCTCAATAAATTCTTCGGCATCAAAAGGTCTTAAATCATCAATTCCTTCGCCTACGCCGATAAAACGAATCGGAATTTTTAATTGTTTTGCAATTGCAAAAATAATCCCACCCTTGGCTGTCCCATCCAATTTCGTGAGCACAATGCCGGTGACGCCAACGGCTTCATGAAATTGTTTTGCTTGATTCAAAGCATTTTGACCTAGAGTCGCATCCAGTACTAATAATGTTTCATGAGGGGCCGTTGGATCTAATTTTCCAAGTACACGTTTTACTTTTTTTAATTCCTCCATTAAATGGGTTTGTGTATGCAAACGTCCTGCCGTATCAGCAATTAATATTTCCATTTCTCGTGCTTTAGCTGCGGAAAGCGCATCATAAATCACAGCAGCAGTATCAGCGCCAGCTTGTTGTGCGATCACGGGAATTTGATTGCGTTCGCCCCAAATTTGTAATTGTTCCACAGCAGCAGCTCTAAATGTGTCACCAGCAGCGAGCATCACTGTTTTTCCGTCCGCTTGTAAATGTTTTGCAAGTTTGCCAATAGTCGTTGTTTTACCGGAACCATTAATGCCAACGACGAGGATAACATAAGGTTTGGTGGGGTTCGCAGGAAGGGTGAGAGGTGTTTGACAAGCTAATAAAATATTTTTCATTTCCGTTTGTAGAGTTTTTAATACAGCTTCGCTATCATTTAATTCTTTGCGGGATATTTTTGTTGTTAAACTCGTTATTAATTGTTGGGTTGCGGCAACACCCACATCAGCGCTTATTAATTGCGTTTCTATAAGTTCTAATAATTCTTTATCTAATGTTTTTTTACCTAAAATAAGATTGGCAATGCTGTTGCTTAATTGCGCGCGGGTTTTGGTGAGGCTGGCTTTTAAACGTGAGAATAGCCCAAACATAAAATGATTCCGTAACAGTGTTGTGCATTATAGAGCTTGGCCACCATGGGAATGGTTACGTGTATACAAGTGGTTCAGAGAGTATCTTTGATTTTTGTTCGCCTGGTACATCCCTGTACCTCCCGCGTCATCTATCCCTGGACGCTAGCTCACAAAAATCAAAGAACACTCTCTGAACTGTCAGGTAAACGGGCATTCCCATGGTGGCAACAATGTTCTAACAGGGTAACATGGTATCATATGTTTTTTTAGTTATGGAGTAATAAGGTGGCTCAAGGTCAGATACGTATTATTGGTGGTCAGTGGCGGGGGAGTAAAATAACAGTAGCAGATTTGCCGGACCTTAGGCCGACTCCTGATCGTGTGCGTGAAACCCTTTTTAATTGGTTGGCGCCAGTGATTGTGGGTGCTCATTGTGCTGATTTATTTTCGGGCAGCGGTGCGTTAGGGTTTGAAAGTTTGTCACGCGGGGCAGCGCATGTGGTGATGATTGATCAATCCTTAGCTGTGGTCAATTTATTACAAAAACAACTCACTTTACTCGGGGTAAAAAATGCGGATATTTATTGTGAGAAGATACCGCAGGGGTTAAAAAAGCCTAAGCAACTCTTTGATATCGTTTTCCTTGATCCACCTTTTCAGCAAGATATATTATTGTCTTGTTGTTTTTATCTTGAAGAGCATGGATTTTTAGCGGATAGTGCTTATATTTATCTTGAATCCAAGACAATGATTGAGCAGCAGCAATTGCCAAGCAATTGGCAATTATTAAAAGTGAAAAAAGCAGGACAAGTGGCGTATCATTTAGCGTTAAGAAAAGAGGCAGTATGACAGATAAAAAACCGCGATTATTGACAGGCGATACACCTACTGGACGCTTACATCTAGGCCATTGGGTAGGTTCTGTCGAAAATCGTGTGCATTTGCAAAAAGAATATGATTGTTATTTTATTATTGCCAATATGCATGCATTTACGACACGCATGGATAAACCCGAAGAAATTCGCCAAAGTGTCATTGATATTGCAACGGATTATTTAGCTGTTGGCATTGATCCTAAAAAATCTACTATTTTTATTCAATCAGAAATTCCTGCTATTTCTGAATTAACTTTCTTTTTTAGTATGTTGCTTTCTTATCCGCGCGTATTGCGTAATCCAACGATTAAAGATGAAATTCGTGATAAAGGATTAGGGGATAATTATCCTTTTGGATTTTTACTTTATCCTGTGGGGCAAGTCGCCGATATTTTAGCGTTTCGTCCGGAGATTGTGCCAGTTGGCGAAGATCAAGTGCCGCATATTGAAATGACACGTGAAGTTGCTAGACGTTTTAATCAATTATATTGCGGTGTAGATGCACATGCGGAAGATAAAGATCATTTGAAACTAGGCGGATTATTTCCAATTGTTGATGTCAAACCAGGACGTTCGCGCCGTTTAGTCGGAACAGGTGCGCCGACTACAGACGGATCATTATTAAAAATGTCAAAATCATTGAATAATGCGATTTTTTTAAGTGATGATGCAGATACGATTAAACGTAAAGTCATGAATATGTATACGGATCCTAAACGTTTAAAAGCAACAGATCTAGGCACAACCGAAAATAATCCTTTATGGATTTTTCATGAAACCTTTAATCATGATACTAAATGGGTTGAAGAAGCATCAGAACGTTATCGTCAAGGAACGATTGGTGATGTCGAATGTAAAAAACGTTTAATCGACGTGTTAGATGCATTGATTGCACCGTTTAGACAACAACGACAACAATATGAAAAAGATCCTGAACAAGTATTAAAAATTTTGCGTGAGGGCGCTGCAGAAGCAAATGATGTTGCGAATGCGACATTAACGTTAGCGAAAGAAAAAATGCGGCAATATTATTGATGACATTGTTCGTCATTGCGAGGAGTGAAACGAGGAAGCAATCCATGTTGTTGTATGGATTGCCGCGCTTGCTTCGCAAGCTCGCAATGACAGCCACGGCCGCTTGCGCGGCCTCCCGATGACGTTAGTATGATATATATCAACATGAGAGGAATAATATGAAAACACAAGATGAATTAAAACCTTATAAACAATTCGGTTTAACCATGCTGCAATTCATGGGGTTGCTAGCGGTGATGGGTATTGTAGGGGCGGTAATAGTCCATTACTTCTTTTAAATCAACATGATTCAGGAAGTGTCATCCTGAGGCATGTTCTTTATGCCGAAGGATCTCCTTCAAACGACTGAGCTTATCCAAGGAGATCCTTCGCACAAAGAACGTGCTCAGGATGACAGATACTGCACTAATTGATTTTATCTTGATTTTATTATATAAAGACAAAAATTTTTAAAATAAATTAAGGAGTGTCAAAATGGATGTTCGTAGTTTAGCACATGCTGTTTTAACCAAAGAAGCTTCGCCAGATAAATTGTTTGATGAAAAAGAAATAAATTGTATTGCGGATGCACTTCCTGCACTAGAGAATACTCTGAATCAACTTAAATGGCCGGATCGGAGGTCCCTCTTCTATTATGGGGACGAGTATATGATGCTCGAGTCTGAATATAACCAAGCCGTGTTAGCGGATACGATACGTCGCTTTCATTATGGAAATGCCACTTCTGATATAATGTTGCAAGATAATAACACACCTCTTTCAACATCTATTCAACCTGGAGCCACTAAAAAACCATGGGAAAAATTAAACGTATCTTGTACTGATTTATTAAATAAAATGCGAGAATGTGCTGAAGTGAAAGATCATGGACCTATCTTTGTTCTTGCTGCTAGTGATCCCGTATATGTAGGTGGCAATGCATTTTGTGGTGGGCAAACCCTAGGGGCTGATTTATGTAGAATAAGTGATTATGGTATTGCTCTCGTCAAACATGCTCGTGAGAATGGAGATTTCAAACATGGGCTTAATCAGACAGACATCATTCTTGTATATAATCAATCTCTTTCAAGTGATAAGGTTTTGGTAGCTAAAAATTTGAGAGTAGTGAAAACATGTCAATCGAGTGATGTCAATAAAGTAAAGCAAGTTGTTAACCTAGAAGCAAAAGCACAATTTCAGATTTCTATCGTCAGTAATAGATCGCTTATATTAAGGGCGCTTCGTCCATTTAGCGCAGAAGAAAAAGAAGAGACGACAAAGCTAATCCGTGCACATCTTACCGCTATGATTAACAATGGAGGTCGTGTTGCTGTCTTGACTGATTTTGGTTGCGGTAGATGTTGTAACATGCCTAATGATATTGCTGGCATTTATTTTCAAATTCTGGTTGAGGAAAATTATATTCAATTTTTTGATAAAGTTGAATTTGCTATTTTTAATAAATTGAATGCAGACATTTTCCAATCTATTTTTCAAGCAGGATTTGCTCCCATGATTGCTGCAGCTAAAGTGGCAGATGAAAAACAACAAACTGCGACACCTGCACCCGTGCTAGCAGCGACAGCTTCTCTTTCAGCCGCTGTTCCTCCAACTGCAGGAGCAGTTATTCCCGCTGCTTCATCAGCCGCAGCTAACAGTGGTCCTCTTGACATATTAGGGTCTATGCGAGCGCAAGCAGCAGCTCGTGTGGGTGGGGTGAGTGCAGGCGGTGTATTTAAACCTGTTGTTGTACGACAGTCGAATCAACCTAAGGCCTCTTCTGATAGCCAACATAATAAGCCTCAAATACCTTAAGGTAAGGGGTCAAGTTTACGCAACATATCAGTTAATTATAAACTGACATGTTGCGTAGACTTCACCCCTTCCATCATAAAATTAAGAGAGCAATATGATTTGATTTAATGCCTCACAAGCAGTAGCAAGTACTTCATGAGGTGCGCGTTTGGAAGGGTGGGGTTTTGCATGTCGTTGTCGCCAATCAAAGGATTTAGGCTGATGTGCTAATACATAATTGGTTATGTTATTTTGATTTTCAAATTTAATGGCAAATGGATTGGTATCGTTATATTCTGCTGTTGTCATAGGCAAACCAATCACAATGCCTGTGCGATTATTAAAAATCTTAGGCGATAAAACAAGCATAGGGTGCATGTCTCGCATTTCGCGGCCTTTTTGTGGATTAAAGTTAATCCAAATAATTTCACCTCTATCAGGTATCCAGGATTTTTTTGGCATTAAAATTTCTCTCTACCAATGCGATTTGTCGCCATCACTTCACCGCCGTGTTGTGATGGATCAAATAGTGCTAATTTTTCTTCTAAGGTTAGTTTTTTTTTGCCCGTTGTTTTTATAGTGACTCGACCTTTATGTAGGGCTATTTTGACTGGAGTGCCAAGATAAAAATGAGCACTATGGGCAATAGAGCTTGGGATACGCAAAGCAAGGCTATTCCCCCATTTTTGCACAGTAACAGTGGCTATTTTGATTGTCATTCTACCTCCTAAACGTATATACAAGTATATACGTAGGATAAAAGCTTGTCAATATCGATTTTATCTTAATTAGGCAGACACTCAACATGAACCCTTTGTAAATCTTCTAAACGCATCGCCGTTAAACAAAAACCCCAGACACATCCTGTATCTACAGCATAGACATTGGGCGTATGAGTTTCACCGCTTAATGCAGCCCAATGACCAAAAATAATTTTTAAATTTGCGTTAACACGATGAGGCAGTTGAAACCAAGGGATTAAACCGGATGTTTCATCATTTACTTTTCCATTTTTTATTAATTCTAAATCACCATTAGGGTGGCAAAAACGCATACGCGTAAAATAATTGGTAATACAACGTGCTCTCCCCCAGCCTTGTAACGCTTCACTAAAATGTTTTGGCTCATTACCATAAAGATGTTGTAAAAAAGTTTTTTTATTTTCACTTTGCAAATACATTTCAATTTCATTTGCCAAGCGTTTGGCTGTGGCTAAATCCCAACTGGGCGCAAGCCCTGCATGTACTAATACAAAATCCTTTTCATGATAAAGTAAAGGTTGATGCGATAACCAAGTCAGTAATTCTTCTCGATCAGGTGCCGTTAATATCGATTGTAAAGTATCTTTAGGATTAGCAGGATGAGCGCCGCATGCAACGGCTAATAGATGTAAATCATGATTGCCTAAAACAGTATGATGTTGACTGCCTAATTGTTTAATAAAGCGCAATACTTCTAAAGATTGCGGTCCGCGGTTCACTA
>Ga0206967_1033_pt1 | contig 30741 bp, 24 predicted proteins | sample Alteio_BWOrgHeat_24_FD_153259 | JGI IMG/M metagenome (GOLD analysis project Ga0206967, IMG submission 153259) | Enriched cells from forest soil in Barre Woods Harvard Forest LTER site, Petersham, Massachusetts, United States -... | ecosystem: Environmental > Terrestrial > Soil > Temperate forest >...
AGTTTGCTACCCGCGATGGTCGACGGCGACTTTACAAAACTCACCCCTCTCCACCTCTCACAGGCATCGGATCATGGCGATGAAGTAGCTATTGAAGTGTTCGAAGAAGTGGGTTCCATGCTCGGAGTCGCGATCGGCAACAGCATTAACATCTTTGCTCCCGACATCGTCGCGATCGGCGGGCAAATCGCCAAGGCCGGCGATTGGATCATGAAACCGGCGCGTAAGAAGGCCCGGAATGTGGCCATTCCCTCGCTGTTTGTGGACGCCCAGATTCTTGTCGCCGAGCAGATTGCCGAAGCAGGAATGATGGGCGCGGCAGGCTTGGCGTTGAACTCCTCGAAGTAGCCGGCTGCGACATGCCGATACAAATTCAAGATGCTAAACTGAGGTTACGCCGGTCGCACGGATGCGCCAAACACAAGTCATGAACGCCTATCTGATGCTTGGTCCGGAGGGGATGACTCCGATGACCGTGAGCCTATCGCCTACGGAATTGACCACGACCCCGTCGGACGGAACTCCGGAAACCTACCTTGTCCCAGGGTTTGTGGACCAGCACATCCATGGCGCGTTTGGCATCGATTTTATGAGCGCAAACCCATCTGAGATGGGCGATATGGCGGATGGTCTCCGCGAAAAGGGGTATGAGTTTTTCTTGCCGACAACGGTAACCGCCTCGGCGGAGGCCGTCTTACGGTCCGCCGATGCATTGGACCACCCGATGGCGCCTGGTTTCCATCTCGAAGGTCCGTTTATCAGTCAGACGTATCCAGGCGCCCAGCCGCCGGAATATATCCTCGATCCGCCGGCATCCGGCTCGATATGGGATCGCGTGTTTGACCATCCCAAATTGCGGCTCATCACGATGGCGCCTGAGTTGCCCGGCGCGATTCCCCTCATTTCTCGGCTGGACGCTAGAGGAGTGCTGGTGAATTACGGTCATACCAACGCAACGTACTCTGAGCTTGAGGCAGCCTTTGGCGCCGGTCTCAGCGGTGCGACCCACACTTTCAACGCCATGCGCCCCTTGCACCATCGCGAGGCGGGCGCGGTCGGCTTTGCACTCACCCAGAGTTCGATCGATTGCGAGTTGATCTACGATCGTGTCCACGTGTCGACGAACGCCGCGCGCCTTCTCGTCCAATGCAAGAGTAAGGAGCATCTCGTTGCCATTTCGGACGCGACTATGGCGGCCGGTCTCAAAGAAGGAACGAAGCTGAGCATGTGGGGTCACGACGTGGTCGTAGGTCCGGGAGACGTTCGGCTCGCGGGTAATGGCGCCCTCGCCGGGAGCACGATCACTTTGGCCAACGCTTTCAAGAATCTTTCTGAAGACTTTGGCATCGAGGCGGCTACTTGGGCTTGCAGCCTCAACGCACGTCGCCGGCTAAAGCTTCCCGCTCCAAAGCTGTGGCTGGAAATCGCACCTGACTTTACTGTCGTGAATTCCTTCAGCTTGGCGTGATCGTTCCATTTATCTATCCATGAGCATCAACATCGTCTCGAAATTCCCTGCCCCGCTTGACCCCGGGTTTATGCCTGCCAGTCTCTATAACCGCGAATACTTGAAGTCGGTGAAGGAGAGCGGTAACGGCGTCCCCGTTAAATTCGTGCTCGAACGCTCCAATGGCAGACGGTCCGTATACGAGACTCGAGTGCTGCTGGAAGACGATCGAACCCTCGTTTACTGCGAGAGGCTTTTGAAGGCCCTTCTTTGGCTTCGCGGAGGCTGCGTTGTACAGGTTGCCGGCCCACCCGAGATCGCCCGAAAGCTTAACGCAATCTATGCCGCTCCAGGGATCCATGACTTTGACAAGGATTTCTTGGGTAAGCGAATTTACCGCCAGCACCTATCGATTCAGCCGCTTGACTATGCCGATGCGCCGGAACCGGACGAGCTGTCTTCAGGCGTGGGGCGGCATCTCGACGGATGCCGGATCGGGTTCGACCTGGGTGGCAGCGACCGTAAATGCGCGGCGCTCATCGACGGCAGAGTCGTGCACTCAGAGGAAGTCATTTGGGATCCTTACTTCCAGGCCGACCCGGAGTATCACGTGGAGGGCATACGAGATACCCTGATGCGTGCTGCGGCCCATCTGCCCAGGGTGGACGCTATCGGCGGAAGCGCGGCGGGCGTGTATATCGACAACGAAGTTCGTGCCGCATCCCTTTTTCGTGGAGTGCCGGATGACCTGTTTGAGAAGCGTGTGCGGCGGATTTTCCTCGATCTGCAGAAGGATTGGGGCGACGTTCCTTTCGTCGTTGCAAATGATGGAGAGGTTGCCGCATTGGCTGCATCGATGTCGCTCGGCTGCAACTCGGTGCTCGGGTTAGCGTTAGGTACGAGCACGGCGGCGGGTTACGTCAATCCAGATGGCGGTATCACGGATTGGCTTAACGAGTTGGCGTTTGTACCCGTGGATTATCGAACCGATGCACCTGCCGATGAATGGTCTCAAGACCTCGGCGTGGGTAGCCAGTATCTTTCGCAGCAAGCGGTCGGCCGGCTCATTCCTGTGGCGGGAATTCCGGTTCCGGACGGCATGCCGCTTCCCGAGCAGCTAGTCGAGGTGCAGACGCTGATGAAAGAGGGAGATATGCGCGCGTTTAGGGTCTACGAAACGCTTGGCGTATACGTGGGATACTCTCTCGCTCACTTTGCGTCGTTTTATGAACTGGGGACCGTCGAGATGATGGGGCGCGTAACGAGCGGAACCGGTGGCGACGTAATGTTGGAGAAGGCCCGGCAAATCCTCACACACGAGTTCCCCGAGTTGGAAATCGAGGTGAATCTTCCAAGCGAAAAGAGCCGGCGCCACGGCCAAGCCCTGGCAGCTGCGAGCTTGCCGCAGATATTGTAGAGGGCGGGTAATCTGTCGGCGATGACCGAAGTGATCATGCCCAAAATGGGCGACGGGATGGAGGAGGGGACCCTCCTCGAATGGCTTAAGAAGGATGGCGAGAAGGTTAAATCCGGCGAAATCATCGGCACCATTCAGACGGATAAAGCCACCATCGAACTCGAGTCGCCCGGCAGCGGAACCCTAACCGGACTGTTGCTAAAGGGAGGCGAGACGGTTCCCGTCGGAAAGCCGATCGCAGCGATCCTAAAGGATGGCGAGAAGCTGCCGGACGGATGGGGTGGAAGCGAGTCGAAGCCCTCGTCCAACGGCTCGGCCGCACCTGCAGAAGCTCCTTCGGAACCAGCCGCTGAATCCAAGGCCACAAAATCGTCGGCGTCAGCTCCGCCCGAACCTCCAGAAGCGGGCAAGGCGAAACCTGCCGAAGAGAGTAAGTCCGAAGCCGCCAAGCCAGAACCTGCCGCTGCAAGCGAAGCCAGAGTCAAAATCAGCCCCCTTGCCAAGAAGATCGCTACTGAGAAGGGGATCGATATCACATCGATCCAAGGAAGCGGTCCAGGCGGACGGATTATTGAGAGAGACGTCCAGGCCGTTGAATCTCCCGCGCCGAAGACGACCGCACCGGCGCCGGTAGCTGCCTCAGATGCCGATACAACGGTGCCTCTTGGCAGGCTGCGCCAGATCACGGCGAAGCGGACGTTGGAAAGCAAACAGCAAATTCCCCACTTCTATGTCACGGTCGAGGTCGACGTCGAAAAGATCGTAGCGCTACGGGCCATGTTCGAAGAAGAAGAGAGCGGCAAAGTCAGCATCAACGATTTTGTAGTGAAGGCGTGCGTGATGGCTCTTAAGGACATGCCGGAAGTCAACTCCGTGTTCCAGGGCACCAGTCTGCTCGTTCGCGGCTCCGTGAACATCGGTATCGCTGTCGCTATTCCCGATGGTCTGACGGTTCCGGTGATCAAGGACGCCCAGGCTCTTAGCCTCAGGCAGCTTTCGGTACGCGCGAAGGAACTTGCCAAGAAAGCGAAGGATAACAAGCTCAGCATGGACGAACTGACCGGGTCGACGTTCTCCATTTCGAACATGGGAATGCTTGACGTGGACAACTTCCTGGCAATCGTGAACCAGCCGAACAGCGCGATTCTCGCCATTGCGTCGGTCCGAAAGAAGGTTGTCGCCACCGACGACGATCAAGTCGAAATCAGAAGCCGAGTGAATATCACCTGCTCGTTCGACCACCGCGTCATCGACGGCGCGGTGGGAGCAAAGTTCATCAACGTCGTCCGGGCGTATCTGGAGAATCCGACGAGGTTGATGGCGTAGCGCACTCGGCGCCGAACGCTATCACTTCTTTCGTGCGATTGTCAGCCCGTCTCCAATCGGAATAAGGCAGGCTTCCACACGATTGTCGTTGTGGATGGCGGCGTTTAGCGCTCTTAGGATCTTGGTGTCTTCGTCGGTAACGGCTGGGTCCGCTACTTTGCCGCTCCATAGGACGTTGTCGATGAGCAGCACGCCGTTCGGGCGTAGCAGTTGGATCACTCGCTCGTAGTAGTTGGGGTAATTTGGTTTATCGGCATCGATGAAGGCCATGTCGAAGCCTCCCACGTGGCCCTCGGCGATCAGGCGATCCAGCGTTTCCGTCGCGGGCGCCAGATGGAGCGTGATTTTGTCGGCAACACCAGCCTCAGCCCAATACCGGCGAGCCATTGAGGTGAACTCTTCGCTGACGTCGCAGGCTACGACGACTCCGTCATCGGGCAGGGCCAATGCCACCGAAGTCGAACTGTATCCCGTAAAAACGCCGACCTCCAAATACCGCTTCGCGCCGATCAGCTTGGCGAGGATTCCCATCAAGACCCCTTGATCGGGTCCGATTTGCATGCCTGCGTTGGTCAGCGCGCTCGTTTCTTCGCGTAGGCGGGTAAGCGCTTCGGGTTCGTGAACCCAGTTGGCGGCGACGTAATGTTTGAGGTTATCCGGAAGAAGAAATGACTTTACGAGCATTCTCGTAAGTATGACCTCCGGCTAAGTATGAGCGGCCAGCGCCGGATGCGGTTCCGCCAATTCGACCGGAGGAAGCCGGGTCGGAAGCAAGGTGGAGATACCCGGCTCCTGCATCGTAACGCCCAGCCAAACCAGTGCGGATTGGATGGTCGTTGGATTGTGGGTTATGACGATGAACTGCGACCGGTCCGTAAACTCGTGAAGCATCTGCGCGAAGCGCTCCACGTTGACGCCGTCCATCGGAGCATCGACTTCGTCCAGCACGACCAGCGGCGATGGCTTTACTTTGAGTAGCGCGAACAAAAATGCCGAGGCGCACAACGCACGCTCACCGCCGCTCAGGAGGGCGAGAGGCTGACGCTTCTTTCCCGGCAGCGTGATCTCCAGTTCGATGCCGCTCTCAAGAACGTGATTGGGGTCGGTGAGGGCCAACTTCCCTTCGCCACCCTGGAATAGTTTGAAAAACATCTGGGTAAAGCTTTCTTGAACCGCAACGAACGTAGAGAGGAATCGATCCCGGGTCATCTTGTCGAGTTCGGAGATGCTTGCCTCGACCTGTTCGATTCCGGTGACAATGTCATCCTTCTGGGCGGACAGTTCCTCGACGCGGCTCGTTAGACGCACGTAAGCGTCGATTGCGCCGATGTTGACGTCTCCCATTGCCCTCAGTTCGCGTCGTAGCCGGTTCACCACCACTTGCGCGTCGGCTGGTACCTCGTGCGTTCCTTCTTGGGCCAGCGCCTCCTCCTCAGAAAGGTTGTACTCCTCCATCAGTCTCTGAACAGCGGTCGCCCGGCGTGCCTCGAACCGGGTTCGATTCAGCTCAGCCTGGTGGGTGGCGTCACCGATCGCAGATGCATTTGCTCGCGCACCCTTCGCGTCTTCGCTTAGCTCCAGACTTTTTTCGAGCAATGCGCGTTTTTCCCTCTGGGCGGTCTCAAGTTGCGTCTCGGCGTCGTTTTTGGCTTTCACCGCATCGACCTGGTGGCGTTCAACCTGAACGATTTCAACGCGGATCTTGACGCGTTCCGGCTCCAAATTGAGCAGCCGATTGTGTCGCTGAAGTTCGGTCTCTTTGGCCGTTTGAAGGCGTCGCCTGCCGGTAAAGCTGCGGGCCTGCGCTTGAGCCAGCCGTTGCTCCGCCTCTCGGAGGCGCGCCTCAGCTTGCTCGGCATCGGCGGACTTAGCGGCAAGAGCCTTGAGAGCTTCATCGCGGCGCCCTTCGATCTCAGCGACGTTCACCTTGGCTTCTTCTCCGCTGCCGGCTTTTGCGAGTTGGTCAAGCTCGTTGACCAGCCGCTCTCTCGATCGCTGCGTACTCTTCAGCTCGTCGGAAAGGTTTTGCAGGAAGGAGCGCGCGTCTTTAAGATCTGTTTGCTCGGCGAGGATCGATTGCCGCTGCTTCACGATCCCGGCTTCCGCCTCCATGCCGGCGCGACGACGGGCCGCGGATCGCTTGTCGTACTCCCCTATTGTCTTTTCCAGCTTTACGAGTTCGCGCGCCAATTCGGTGAGGTCAGCTTTGCGTTGAACGAGGCCGTACGACTGCTTTGATTGTTGGCCGCCCGTAACGGCGCCTCCGCTGTGTACAACCTCGCCTTCAAGGGTGACGATTCGGGACCAACCTTGCGACCTGGCATGTTTAAGGGCGACGTCGATATCCTCGACCACGACGACTCGTCCCAGCAGACTGTCTATTACCGGCCGATGTTTACTGCGGCATTCGACCAGTTCGCTGGCGCGGCCCACAACGCCTCTTTCGGTCAAGAGGCGCCTGAGGTCCGAGTTGACTTCGGACGGGCGCATGAGGGGAATCGGCTGGAATGTTGCACGGCCGGCACGGTTCTGTTTGAGCCACTCAATGGCCTGCTTCGCGTCCTGCTGATCGTCGACGATAAGGTCGTTTACAGCTCCCCCCAGAGCCGTTTCAATGGCGAGAGCCATGTCTTTGTCGACGTCGATGGCCGAACCGACAGGAATGTATTCACCCTTAATGAGACCGCGATCTACCGCTTCAAGGACAGCCCGCGATCCCTGATTTAGACCTTCGTGGGCCTCGATAGTGGCCTCGATACCTCTGCGCCTCCCTTCGATCGAGGCCTTCTCCGCCATCGACTTGCGCACAGATTGAGCGTCGGCCTCTTCGTCCTTTCGGATGTCGATCAGCTTCGATTCCAGCTTCTTGATTTCGTCGGTGTAGGCCTGAGCGGACGCGGCAAGTTCGTCAAAACTCGCCTGTGCCTCAGATATGGCCTGGCTGAGCTCTGGTATCGAAGAATCGATACCTTTGAGTTCTCGTTCCGCCAGTTTCTTCCGCTCGGATCGGTGAGATAGTTCGGCCTCTTGCTTCAGCTGAAGCGCATGCCTCCTTCTTCCCTCCTCCAGTTCTTTCTCAACCTGCCGCAAGGCCACCCGCAGTTGTTCGGCCTCTGTGCCGACTCCGGACAATTCGATACGAAGGTCGTCGAGGTCCTTTGACTCCTTCGACTCCTCTTCGAGAAGTGCGGTCAGTTCGGCCTCGGTATCGGAGATTCGAGTTGCGCCTTCCTGGCTGTCGGCGGCGAGCGATCGCTCTTGCTCGTCAAGGTTCAAAAGTCGTTGTTCCAGCAGTTTCAGGTTGGCGCCGGCCCGTTCAAGTGCGGTAAGGCTGGCCTGCTGGCGAGCCCGGATATCGTCCATCTCCTGCTCCAGGTCGGAGATCTTGGCCCCAGTGCGGCGCGCCTCGGCATCAAAGCTCTCCGCCCTTGCCAACTCCTCACGCATGAGCTTTGCCGATTCGTCCAAGCGCTTTTCAAGGTCGACTATCTCACGAACGGACTTGGCGACTTCGTCGACGAGCAACCCGATCTCTACTTCCCGAAGTGAAGCGGTGATGTTCTTGTACCGCAGCGCGACCTCGGCTTCGTCCGCAAGGGGCTCTCGTTGGGCTTCCAACTCGGTGAGGATGTCTGCTACGCGGCTCAGATGTTCCAAGGCCTGCGCCAGACGCCTTTGGCTTTCGTGCTTCCTAACGCGGTACCTCTGCACCCCGGCCGCTTCGTCTACCCACCCGCGGCGATCCTCGGCGGAAGCCGATAAAGCCGCATCGATCTCCTTTTGCCCGACGATTGCGTAACCGGCCCGGCCCAATCCTGAATCGGCCAACAGATCGTAGATGTCACGCAGCCGACAAGACTGCCGGTTGATCGCGTACTCGCTCTCTCCGGAGCGAGTCAACCGCCGCGTAATGGAAACTTCCGGCGTGTCGATCGGCAACGAGCTGTCTTCGTTGTCAAAAAGCAAGTTCACTTCGGCAAAGCCGACCGCCTTTCGCCTCGGCGTGCCGCTGAAAATTACGTCCTGGCTTGATTGCGCTCTCAAGTGGCGCGCATTGCCTTCACCGAGACCCCAAAGGATCGCGTCGACGAGATTCGACTTTCCGCAGCCATTTGGGCCGACCACGGCAATGACTCCGCCGTCGAGATTGAATTCGGCGCGGTCCGCGAAGGTCTTGAACCCAAAAATCTTGACTCGCTTCAGTCGCATGGGATGGACGTTAAGGGGTGAAGCAGATCATACCTACGGGTAAACGGACGTTCCGTCAACCCTCCATGGATGCGACGGAATCAACTATTTTTCCACCGTCAAGCTTGCATCGCACATGCCACAATGAGCCATGAAGCGGGCAGCCTCGGCGGCACTTTTTGTCCTCATCTCTCTTTGCTCCGGTTCCACGCCGCAGGTCCTGCTATCCCAGAGATACAAGCAATTCAACTCCTACATTCAAACGGGCGATGCGAAATCGATGAGCAGTTGGCTTGAACGGAACTGCGCGGGCAAGTTCAGCTACACCTCGTTCCAAAAGGCGAAGTTCGACCGGGCCGGATACATTGCGGGAGTGCTGGGCCAAATCAAGCAGACTCAAAAGGTCTTAAAGTCGTTGATGGCGGTACGGTCGTTTCAGAGAACGGGCAATTCGATTGTCGCGACGGTTGCATCTGACTTCAAGGGCCAGATTCTGTACGACACGCGCAAGCTCATCATCACCGATCAAAGCGTAACGAACGAAACCTGGTTCCTTGTGAAGAAGGAGTGGATACTTCGGTCCGTCGTCCAGGTGAGCAACGAAACTCAGGTTCACGATGAAGACGGGGATTAACTTCATCGACTATCACAAAATACCGCTATGAAAATCGCTTGTCTGCTCACACTTCTTCTTGCTTCACCTATCTGCTTTACACAGACGACAAAAATCGACCGCACGACCCTTAAGATCCAAACCATATACGACCAGGCTGGGACTTATCTAATTCGGCAGGACTTAAAGGACCTGGTCAAATACTTTCAGGAAACCCGAACTCAGGATTACGTCTACATTTCATCCAAGGGCGTCAAGCACCCCCTGACGGACATGCTGCGTTCGATGGCAATGGTGTTCTCCAGCTACAGGATTGTCCGTACGAGCGTTCATATCGATCAACTCAAGAGCTCCGGCTCGTCCGCGATGGCCACAGTAACCACGAGGATCGAGATGGTGCCAAAAATGGCAGGCCACAGAACCACGCATACGGTGGGCCAAGAGGTTCACGGCATCGACACCTGGACAAGGGTCGGCGACAATTGGAAGCTGAAACTGTCGAAAGTTAGCTCCGAAAGCGTTCTACAAGACGGAAAACGGTTACATGATTAGCGCGAAATTCAGTTGTATGATCATTCCAGCAGTCCCTTAGGAGACAACTAATGAAGAATATCAAAGCAATTTCAATGGTGGCGATTCTTGGAATCGCCGGTTCGGCTATGGCTTTGGATGCCGGCATGACCCAGAAGCTCCAGTCGATCTACTCGAAAATGGACTCTCTCGCCCTGAAGAAGGACGTTCCCAGCCTAAAGAAATACTTGAGCCAGGTTTCCACACCTGATTGCGTCTTTGTGTCGAAGGCCCCGAAGGGTGGAACGCCGGAGTCAAAGAACCGAGATCAAGCCATGGCGAGCATGGAAAGCGCAATCACTCACATCGCTACCGTCAGCCGATCCTTCTCTCATGTCAACAGCGTTTCGGTGAGCGGTGGCATGGCAATCGCAAGCGTTACTTCGACAGTAGTGATGAAGTTGAAGCCGGAGCAAAAGGGCCCTTCACACACGATCGTTCAAAAGTCCGCGACCAACGACACCTGGGTTAAGGCCGGAGACGCTTGGAAGCTGAAGATCTCAAAGATTATTTCCGTCAGCGTTACGCAGGACGGCAAGCTTCTGCCCGGTAGCTAATCGCTTACGCTGCCCAACTTAATTCGGGTGATCGCCACCCGAATTCTCTTGGGCAGCGATATTTCGATATTTCAACTCAATTTGTCCCAGTCCCGTAATGCCCGTGCTGTACAGCTTATAGGCTCCATCTTTTTGTTCGTAGTGGAACAGGGCGCCGGAGAAGGGGTCGGTTGCAACTTTCAAATCGGCGCAGTCCTCCAGCTTTGCCGGCCATATCGCGTTTTGCCAGTGATATGCGATGACTTTTGCGTGAAGCTGCAGAAGCCGTAATTGGATCCTTGCCTTTGCCATCGCCTTTATGTATTGATGCTGCATGTTTTTGCCCTGCAGTTGATTGGCCAAAACAAGCGCTAAATTGGACACCGATTTATCATCGAGCGGGGTCTGCGCATCCGTGCTCGCGTCGTTGACGGGCCAAGTGGATTCGGGCCCGGTCAGCTTTGAAGCGGCATCCTCATATCGCGACTTGAGCGCTTGTGTCAGCATGCTCTTGAGTTGTTGCTGCTCCACACCGCCGAGCCCTTTGATCGTTGCGCCGAAGGCCTTGTTCTCGTCCTCAGACAAAAGTTCGCTCGGGTCCTTTAGGAGATCGTCGATCGAATTGTAGGTTAATGAGTACTCTCGAGCCAGCATCTCTTTGATTGGATACGGTGTGTCAATCAACTGCTGGCAAGCCTTATCGATATGCTGAACATCGGACAAGGACAGTTGGCCCAAGTGCCGCTGGAACTCGGCGAGCATAATGGACTGGATTGCAATAGACACCAGGCTGGATATCAGAATCGAACCAAAAATTCCCTTTGAGAACTTGATGCCTTCGAGCAGATCGTTGACCGCCTGAGTTGTTCGGCCCTCTGAGAATTCGACGTACGCTTTATTGGCGCCGATCTTGGCCAACATCTTGAAGGGAGCCATCTCGGGAAAAAGCGTTGACGCGCTGAGGTCCTGCCTGGGATCGTAGACCTGCTTTTGGTTGCCTATACTGATGACTTCGAAAGCCCCACCCACGTGATCGTTGGCAGCCCTTCGGATCGCCAGGTCGGACATCTCCGGCGTTACGCCGGGAGGTAAAGGCGGAAGGGTGGGATCCGAGTCAGGGTCGTTGTTCGCGGCGCCAAAGGTGGACATTTTGTAGGCGATCCACTGCTCGTACATTGGCCACAGGTGGGATCCGGCCATGTCCCCGGCCTTTAGATAATCCTCGTACCCGTTCTTGCCGGTGGGAACGCCGACAATTCTGGTTAGGAGCGACTGTTCCGTTTGCAAGCCTTGCATGGCGGCGAGGGCAATAAGTGGCGTCAGCACGATCATGACCGTAAGACGGCTTTAACCTTACTTTTTGTGCGCGGATCTTGCGCTTAGATCGATCTCGCCGGTTACGGCGGTTCCTTTGCTGTAAACCCGATAGCTTGCGCCATGGCGTTCATATTGGAATGGCTCGCCGGTGAGCGGGTCGAGGCCGGCTTCCTTTGAGGCCGCCTCCGACAGTTGAGTGGGAAACCGTCCGTTCTGCCACCTGAATTTTTGAATGAGGGCGTTCAGACGCATTTGCCTCAGACGATTTCGATTGGCAACTGCAGGAATGACGGTGTCGTTATCCGGAAGTAGATCATCGAGCAAGAATGCGTCGGCAAGATCTTCCAGTGTTGCAAGCGGAATCTTTGCGTTCGGATCAGTTGGGGCGAGTCGTTTGTTGTCCAGCCAATCTCCCTCCGGCTTTTGCAAACGGGAAAGATATGCTGCGAAAGCCACACCAATTTTATTGCGAACGATGGTTTTAACTTTATCTCGGTCGGCTACCGTTAGGGATTTCATTCGAATGACGATTTGAGCCTCCAGTTTCTCATCGAGTACTTCGCGCGGGATCTTTTTATCCGGATCAATGGCCGCGTCCACATTTCCGAGTTGAAAGGACCGCTCACTCTTAAATGCGGCGATGATCGATGGTGGGGCTGCCAGCAGCTCGTCGACGGCCTTAACGATCCGATCGCAATCGCTTACGGTCCATTGCGATCGATGCTCATCCAACGCGGTTAGGGTTCTTTGGGTCATCGAACTTCCGGCAACATAACCCATCGCCAGCTCTCGGGTTACATTGTTTGCAAAAACCAAAAGCGCAAGCAGCTCGTTCGTGCCTGCCTTCCAATCGCCCTTCGCATACGCGACGTAGGACGCGTCGATGCCAAGTTTCACTAGGTCGTTAAACGGTGAGAACTCAACCATGACGGCCTTCGTACCCCGAGAGGTGGGCTTCGTATTACCTTCAACGACCAACGATAAGGCTTTGCCGAATGTGTTCGCCTCATACGTCTTCCGGGTGAGGGCGCTACTTTTTTCGCTCAGTCCGCTTGGCGCCGATTCGGTCCCCGGCTTGCTTGTGAGTGACGCTTCCCAGCGCTTGAAGTCTTTGAACTGCCGTGTATCGACAATGTCCGCGGCTTGAAGATACTCCTCATAGCCATTGGCGCCGGTTGGATCCGGGATCACCTGCTGCTGCAGGGTTCCGGCTTGCACAGCTAACAGGGCAACAATCGAAAATGTCAGCGTCATGGCGGCTTGAACCTATGGATTGATTTCGGCCGGTTGGCTTGTACTTGGGCCTGCGACACCCAGCTCTATCTTGCCAGTGAAAGGAGAGCCTACGCTGTATAGCTCGTATCCATCTCCGGATAGTTTGTACACGAATTGCCGCTTGCTCAGCGGATCGAAATCGTATCCCGAAGGCAGCTGGAGATCAATTAGGGACTTTGGCAAAACCTCGTGCTGCCATCGATATGCGATGATCGTCGCATGAAGCCGGAGCAGGCGCATCAACGTTCTCGCTCTCAAGGCCTGGGCAAGCCGTCTCGGCTTGGTAACCTCCGGCAGCGACCAGTGCTGGACAAAATAGCTCTCAACATCGTCAGGCGACCTGGGGGTTACGTCGGAAAAAAGCGAGTCACCCGGCGCATCCTGCGGTAGCCAGGTTTCTTCCGGTCCAGAAAACCGCGACAAGAAGATGCGGCCGGCATCTCCGATCGACTGCTGAGCGCGTTGGATCATTTGATCCACTTCCGGATCGGACATCCCGCTCATCACCTGGTTAAAACCGGCCAATTGCTTGTCCTTCGTCGCGTTCTGCGAGCCCGCCTTGAGAGCGCGCAGAGACCTGGCAACGTCTTCCTGCTCCGATTGAAACGCGGCGCGATAGGCATCTATAAACACAGGTGTTGCTTGCAAAAAGTCGGTTACCATCGTCTCGATCGCAATCGCATCTTGAACTGAAAGACGATCCAGGTTTTCGGCGCATGCGTCGCACACCCGCTGCTGCTCAATCGTGGCGATCATGCTTCCAATGTAGGTGTTTCGGCACGTCCGGTCGGCCAATAACAGAACGTTCGTTAAATCCGCAATCATGGCGTCGGTGCGCGATCGCGACGCATCCACGTACGCTGAATCGAGTTCCAGCAAGCTTAGATCCGTAATCATTCCCACACTGGGAAACTTGCTTCCGTTGTCGACGCGTACCAGGCATGGCTTGTCGTTTCCCGTCGTGATCAAATGAAGCGGCTTGGTAAAAGCTGCTACCGCTTCTTCTCGCAACTGCAGCAAATTCATATCTTTGAGCCGCTGCTGCAACTCGACGAACTTGGGGTCAGGGGGCGGCGCCGACGGGTCGAACGCCCTTTGATACACTTGCTGTTGGCGGATGGATTCGGCTCGTGATTCGGGAGGCGCCCAATTTTTGTAGGCGGGCCAGAAGCCATCATCCATCAGGTCTGTGGCCAAGACATAGTCTTCAAGACCGTTTGTGCCGGTCGGCGCCGGAAACAGAACTTTGAACATGCCTTGAGAGGCTTGTCCTTGCGTTATGGACCATGCAAGCAGAATTGATGCGATCATGTTGGTAACTACTTGGCAAGAGATTTACAAATCGAGCCTTTAGTTATCGACGCAATCAGGGGAGGTTATTGTTATGTTTTTTCTTACTTAAAGAAAGATCTAACCGCCTTTTGCGGTTTATCGTAATTCTTTGCTGAGAAAGGACACAACGCGAGTCCATGCGTCGTCGGCAGCCGCCTTGTCGTACGCCTTGCCGGTGTCATTGAAGAATGCGTGACTCGTGCCGGGGTACGTGATAAATTCGTGCGGCTTCTCAAGGAGCGTCAGCTCTTCGGTCAGCGCCCTGACTTGATCTGGGCTGGCATAGGCGTCGTTTTGTGCAAAGATCCCAAGGACCGGACCGTTCAGCTTTCGCAGGGCCGGTTGTACGTTGGGATGGATGCCGTAAAAGTCCACGCAAGCGCCAATGGCAGGGTGTCCGCATGCGGCAAATAACGCCAATTGACCACCCATGCAAAATCCCACGACGCCAAGCTTTTCCCCTTCGGTAGCGGGATTGGCGATCAAAGCTTCCACCGCAGAAGACAGTAACTGCTCGGTTTCGCCGATATGAAGGGCCATGAGGAGCGACCCTGCCTCATCCGGCTCGGTGGTCGTCTTGCCACGGTACAAGTCTGGCGCCAATGCCGTGAAACCGGCGTCGGCAAACCTATCGGCGACGTCTTTGATATGAGGCACTAGCCCCCACCACTCTTGGATGACGATGATTCCGGGCCCTTTTCCGCCCTCCGCTGGCGACAAGTACCCGTCGCACGCGTCGTCCCCACTACCGAATTGAATCATCTGGCCACTCATACCGCTTAGTATGAACAACAGAGTGACGAGTTCCGCGACTGGTTACTTCCCACGAAGATCGATCGAATATCGGTATTGAATTCTGGGCCCACCGTCGAGTTGGCTCATGGGTGCGTTTGGTCGCCGGAACGGCATATCACGAAAGTTCTCTTGTGAAAACTCAAGGACGGTTGGCCTAGCTTTGGGCGAAATACTGAAAACCAGGGCCAATTTCATCTTCTGATTGGCGCCGATCGTTGCGGGGATACGGGACATGGCGCGGCCGCCTCGGTTGGACTCCTCAATGAAGGCCTGTTGCCGGGTATCCAGCATCCAATCGGTGGTATGCGCCCCTTCCGTATCTGTTAGAGCGGCCATAAAGACAGGCGGCTCGATCGGATGGTTCTGGTTATTTTCGACCTCGAGTTCTATCACCGCCAAACGGTCGGAAGGAAAGCCAGGATGCAGTTTCTGTCCCCACTGGTTGTATTGCTGCTTGTACGATCGGAGACCGGTTGTGATCGAGCCGACGCGGTAGCGTACACCGTCACCGTTGATCCAATCGACTGCTTTTCCATTGATCGTGCGAACCTGCACCGGAGGACGAGCCCCGCCTTGCATGGGACGGCTTGATTGGTCGGCGGAAAACTGCCCGAACGCAGTTAACGAGACGCAGCATAGGGCAACGACTCCAAGGCCCCGGTTCCTCAGATTTGATACCATGGCTAAATCCTAGCGCACATTGTAAGAGTCCTTTGCTAAAAGTCTTCTAAGTCTTGCCTTTTAGTAAATTCTCGCGCATAGAACAATTCGTCGGGTTCCGCATAAACCGCGATACGTTCGCCGGTGTGCGGATGATCGAACGCGAGGTAGGCCGCGTGAAGCTGCATAGGACCTGAACCGAACTCCCTTGGCGCGTATATCTTGTCGCCAAGGACGGGATGGCCGACTGCCCTTAAGTGAACTCGAATTTGATGGGTTCGCCCTGTTTCGAGGCGGGCGCCGACCAAAACACCCTGAGTGACCCGCGCCAACCGCTTGATGAACGTGACGGCGTGCTTTCCAGCTGCATCGACGGTCATAAGCAGCCGGTTGTGCTTATCTCGGGCAATGGGTCCGTCAACTTTAAAGCGTTCCTGCTCGATGTCTCCCGCCACAACTGCGAAATAGCGCCGTTCAGCCGTTTTGTTTTCCATTTGCTTGGCCAGAATGACGTGGGCACGATCGGTTTTTGCAACCACCATCAGCCCCGTCGTTTCTTTGTCCAATCTGTGGACGATGCCGGGGCGAAAGGCTCCGGCGGTTTGACTCAATGAGATATTTCTCGCCAGAAGCGCGTTCACCAGCGAAGGCTCCTTGAGAGAGGCCGCCGGATGAGCGGCAAGACCGCGGGGTTTATTGACGACGAGCAAAGCGTCGTCCTCAAACAGAACTTCAAGCGGAATGTCTGCGGGGGTTAAGTCGTGGACCTCGCTGGGGCCGGGGTCATCCAACGCCACCGACATGCCCGGATGAAGGGCGAACGACGGCTTCTGGGATACGCCGTCCACAAGCACAAGGCCGGAATCCACGAGCTTTACGAGCCGCGTTCGGCTGTACTCTGGAAGGATTCGCGCCAGGTATTTGTCCAGGCGGTCCTTCTGGTCAACAATGTATTCCACGTGAGATTGTACCGGGCTGCCTCACGGGCTAGAATCATCCGTGAGATTCGGAAGCGTCTTCGCCTGTTGTTCCCTATTATCGTTCGTCGCCGGATGCGGCTCCTCCGACAGTCCAGGAACTGCGCCTGCGGCATCCTCGGCTCCGAAATCCAAGGTTGAAAACAGTGTCACGATGACTCCGCAAGATATGGCCGCAAAAGAGGGAGTACCCATCTATCCTGGCGCCGAAACCCCTTCAGGCCAAAGCAGCATCACCCCCGGCGACGCCGAAACGAAGTACGAGATGGTGATGTTGACCCCCGACCCTGTTGCGAAGGTTGCCGACTACTACAACAAAGCGATTCCCGGAATCGACGAAAAGAAGACTGCCGGCGGAGCCGACTTCATGGGAATGACGTCCAGCAAGATCCCGGTTCACATCGTCGTCGGATCAAAAGAAGGCAAAACCACGATCGACGTTGTGGCCTTGATCGAGACGAACAGGTAGCGTAGCCCCTCTCCCATTTGGTTCGTAATGGGAGAGGGGTTTGGGGTGAGGGCGTCCGGAACCCTTGAGCTTCACCTTGTATTGGACTTAGGCTCCCGTCTTGGATCCGGCATTGGTGCTAATTGCAAGTTTCCGGAGCCCTCACCCCCTGCCCCCTCTCCCATTACGAACCAAATGGGCGAGGGGAGGGTTTGGGGTGAGGGCGTCCGGAAACGCTGAGCGTCACCCGATATCTAGTTAAAGCTGCGGTCTCAGATACAGAGCTGGTACTTATTGCAAGTTTCCGGAGCCCTCACCCCCTGCCCCCTCTCCCATTACGAACCAAATGGGCGAGGGGGTCCGGAATTATCTTGATTTCAGCTCGATTGTGGTGATGCTAAGCGGCGCGGCGGTGTAGGCGATTCCGTCGTTTAGGTTCATTACGGTTGCCTTAAGGGGCTTTGTGTAGTTCCCTGCGGTCACGATGTAGGCGGTGCTCGTCAGGACGGCGAAGTTCGGGATGTCTATGTTAAACGGGGTTGTGGCGTTCGTTTTATTAATGACCACAAGCGTCAGGCGTTTCGCGTTGGTGGAGTCCAATGCGGCGTAGACCGAGTTTGCGGCGGGCGTCTCCCCTTTTACGTTTAATTCCAAATTCCCGAATTTCGAGCCGGCGCGATCGTAGTTGATAAAGGACTGGAAACCGGCAAGTTCCGAGGTTTCCGTGGCGCTCAGTCCCCAGTTCGCAGACGCGTACACACCGTATCTCCCGAAGACACCCAGCACATCGGCTTGGGCGATTGCCCCGCTTATGCTGTTGCCGCCGCCGTAGTTGTATTCCGAGAACGACAGCTTCGTTCCGGGGTAATTGGCCGATATAAGCCCCTCCGTGCCTGGCACGAGGTTGATTCCTTGGCCGCCGAGGGATTGCGTAATCCAACTGTCCTCAACATAAGTCGGGTCCCAAAGCGATCGGGCAGCCTGAATTCGTGCCGCGGCCAAGCCGTCGGAATCCCCTTCGCCGGTGATTCGAATTCCATCTCCAGTGGCTTCGGGGTACCAGTGAAGATCCAAGACATCGAGCAGGCGCTTGCCAGCGGTTTTGCCGGCGGCGGACATGCTTTGAAGGTAGAAAGTTAGAAAGTCTCTTCCATTTGCGTCCGTGGCGCCTTGCAACGTTCGGTATCCGTACCATCCGTAGCTGACCGGTCCGAAAACCGTTGCGCCGGGATACACCTTTTTGATAGACGTGGCGTAGTTGGTGGATCGCGTGATCAACTCCGCGTAGGTAACCGGAACGGGATGCACTTCCGGGTGGGTCGATGACCACAGATCCGGCTCGTTATCCAAATCGAACATCAGGGGAAACTGCGGAGTTGCGAACTGCATGATGTAGTTCATGAACTCGTCCTCGTACACCTGATAGATCGTCGTGTCCGGCGGATAAATGTAATTGCCGCCAGGCTTTGACCACAGGTTCTGGCGCAGGCGAGCCGTTATATAGTTCGGCGTGTTTCGAATGTCTCCGCCGCCATCCTTATCGGCGGCAACATAGTCGACGATCGGCACCGTCAAAAGCGGAGTAGCGCCACCTCCATATGCAGCTTGAATAAACGTCAAGCCTGCCCAGCCTGCCTGGTTGGTCGCCCCCATCAGATCGTCGTTTTGGTAAAGGTAGTCACTTCCCGCATTGCTGGCGTTGTTCGTCCAGTTGTACGCCGTGAGCCTGTTCCCTCCCTGGCGGGCAATTGTGAATCCGGGCCCGAGGTGGGCAAAGTCAGTCGAGTTCACACCGTAGATGTAGGGCGAAATCGGCGCAGGATTTGACGTACTGATCGTGATTGTCGACAACGGATTGACAGGTGGAGTAATGGTTAGGGTTATGTCGTCGACGTAGTAGGTGGGCTGAGCGGTCCCAGTTTGGTCCGAGATCATGACCCCGTCGAAGTCGCCGCGATCGTCGACTCCCAGCATCTGCAGCGGTATCGTGACCTGCTGCCACTGGTTCTTCAGTAACGGTGAAAGTGTAAACGCGGGAAGGGTTAGCGTCGCCTGGGACGTTCGCGATGCAGCCGCAATCGCAGTCACCTGCAGTTTTTGGCCGCCGGCTGAACCTCCATTAATCGAAAAAGTAAGCGTCTTGTATTGCGATCCGTCCATTTCCAACGGGCTATTGAGCGATAGCGACTGATTTCCGCCCGTTTCTGTAACCGCGATCGAGTCGTGGCCCGAATGGACCGGGTTCTTGTTCGCAAGATTGACGGAAGCCGTGCTCGTACTCGTCCAGGAGTCCATTAACGAATCGTAGTAAATCGACCGATTCACGGTCGGCTTCGATATTGCGAGTAGCGAGATGTCGTCCACATACCAAGTCGGCTCCGTGTTGCCGCTTCGATCCTGAATCCAGAAGCCGCTGAAGTTATCGACGCTGCCTGCGCCGACGCCGATCATCGGAACGACGACCTTTTGCCAGGTGTTCGCCTTCAGCTCGGGAAGAATATAGGTTACGCTCGCGCCGCCATCCAGGACCCCTTGGACTTGAAGCTGTTGTCCGCCGGCGGCTCCGCCGTTGATCCAAAACTCGATCCCCTCAAATCCAGATGTGGACTGATCGTTGCTGCTCTCTAAATAAAGCGCCTGGCTGGCTCCGGTCTCCGTAACTGCGATCGAGCACTTTCCCGAATGCACGTAAGCGGTGCTTGCCAAGTTGATTGACGCCCAGCTCCAGTTCTGCCACCCGTTATTGAGCTGGTCGGTGTAGATGCTCTCATCCGCGCGCGATATTGCGAACAACGCCAAGGCAAGTAAGAATGCAACCCACTTCATGATCCGCTCTCCTCTGAATCCGATCGATAAGTGTTGGGCTAATGCGGGATCTGCCCGCGGGAGATTTACCCCAAAACCGGATGCGCGCTGTGGGACCGTGCTGAGAGCATCACACAAAGGCGATCAAAGAGCGCAAGGAACGATATTCCCTTGCGCTCTTTGCCGGAGATATCGGTCAGCTTTGAACCGGATGCCTCGGCGCCGGCGATGGCGTATCCACTTCTTCGTCACCGGCGACCATGTGCTGCGGCTTGATGCCTCGCATTCGGCTGATCGCATTTGAGAGGTCATCGAAGATCGTGTAAGAACACGGTATGACCACCAGCGTAAGGACCGTCGACAGCGAGATGCCGCCGATGATCGAGATGCCGATCGTTTCCCTGAACTCCGAGCCTCTGCCGATTGCCAAGGCGACCGGCAGCATGCCAAGGATTAACGCGAGCGTCGTCATCATGATCGGCCGCAACCGGATCGGTCCCGCTTCCACAAGCGCATCGTGCCGAGTCCGGCCGCGATCGCGCAAGGTGTTCGTGTAGTCCACCAGGAGGATCGCGTTCTTGCCGACGAGGCCGACCAAGGCGATGATGCCGATGAATCCGACCAAGTTAAACGACTTGTCCGTGATCATCAACGCCAACAGCGCGCCAACCATGGCCTGAGGCTGCGCCATCTGGATGATGAGCGGATACAGCAGGTTGTCGAACAGCGAAGCGAGCAGCATGTACACCAGGAAGAACCCAATGATCAACGCCGCGAACATGTAGACCGATTCTCGTGCTTGTGCGTCCGCTTGACCGAGAGGCTTATAACTCACTTGCGCGGGAACGAGATGGTTCTGGTTAATCCACGATGTGATTTCCGCCGTGACAGATCCGTTGGCGTACCCCGGTAAAAGATCGGCCGTGACCTGAATCTCCTCCGACCGCTGTCGCCGGGTGATTTTATCGATTCCGGGAGCAGTGTTAATCCGCGCAACGCTGGGGATCATAACCGGATTCCCGTTGTCATACGTGACCGGCACCTGGGTCAAGATGTCGGGGTTGTTTCGATCCTCCACATCCATCATCACACGGATCGGGAACTCGCGGCCGCTAACGCGCATCTTCGTATCGTCGTTGCCCTGGTACAAAATCTGGATAGCTTTGGCGAAACTCGAAACGGTCTGACCGTGATCGGCAAGAGCAAGGCGATCGGGCTTGACCTGAAGCTCGGGCTTACCTTCCTTGGAGCTCAAGTCGGGGTTAATGACGCCCTTGATCGCGCCCTTGGCAAGTCCGTCGCGAACGGCCTGCGCCGTCTTTTGCAACAGCTCCCGGTCGTCCGATGTAAACGAGAGCTGAATAGCAGAGCCGAAGTTGAACGCGCTGACAGCCGATGTCTTAACTGTGACGCCCGGAATGTGATCGATCTTTGCGGTGAAGACGGCCGCCGCACTCGTGTTGGAACGCTGGCGCTCTTTACCGACGTGATGAATCCAAGGCAGGTGGTCCGTAAACGACTCTTTATCGTATAGAGTCGCGGTGACCTGGGCGTAGTTGGAACCCTGATTGGCGGTTCCCTGCTGCCCAACTCCCTGGGTGCCGATGCTTGAGACGACGTACTGCACGTCGGCGTCGGCAAGCATGACCTTTTCTACTTTCTCAACCGCCTTCTGAGTATCCGCTAAGTTCGCGCTCGGGGGGAGTTCGATATTGGCCTGAACCTGCCCGCCGTCGCTGTCGGGAAGGAAACCAAACTTGAAGACGGCCTCACCCTTCCACTGTGCATATTCGAAACCGACAATGGCAGCGATCGGGAATGCCAAACCGAACAGGACGGCGCTCAGGATGTACTTGAGGCTGAACCTTCGGTGGCGTATTAGGTTCACCACCGTCGTAATGATGCCGATGATGATGGCGATCTTGAGCAAGGTCACACCCATGCCGAATGCCGCGGGGACTCCGACCGGAGGGGCTGCAATCCCGACGACGGCGCCATCAGGCAGTTTCGCCGGTACGAACGAGCCGGCTATGAACATAAACACGGCGAACAGGACCACGTTGCCCGACAGGAACACAAACCACCGGTGGTGAAGCGCCCATTCGAGAACTCTTCGGTAGAAGTGTTGAAGGCCCTCAAACACCCTCTCGAAGCCTCGCGCAAACCATCCTACCGGGTGCTCCATGTCTTCGCCCGACCGATACCACCGAGCAGCCAGCAAGGGCGTCAATGTGAACGACACGAACAGTGAGAAGAGCGTGGCGCAGACGAAACCAAGCGCCATCGGCTTGAAGAACTGGCCGACGATTCCGCCCATAAATGCGATCGGGAGGAAGACCACGACGTCGGCGAACGTGATGGCGAGGGCGGCGAGACCGATCTCGGCGCGGCCGTTGATCGCCGCCTGCCGCGGGTCTTCACCCAGCTTGAGGTGCCGATATATGTTTTCGAGAACAACGATCGCGTCATCGACCAAAACACCGATCGCCAACGACAACGACAGCATCGTCATGTTGTTGATCGTGAACCCGAGCAGGTTCATGGCGATGAATGTTCCGAAGATGGAGGTCGGAATCGCCAAGGCGACAATGATCGTGCCGCGCATGTTGTGCAGGAAGATGAAAACGATTGCCGCTACGAGGAAGATACCGAAGCCCAAAGCAAAGTTGAGATCGTTAATCGAGTCCTTGATCTGAGTCGCTTCATTGTAGGTTTCCACCACCTTCAGGTTGATGCCCGCATACTCCTTCTGCAAGCCGGCAATAACCTGCTCGGCTGCCTTGGCGATCTCGACGGAGTTTCCATCGCGAGCCTTTTGGATCGCGATGATGATCGTATCCTTGCCGTTTAGCCGCGAGTAGGCGGTTCTTTCGATCGTCGAATCCGACACTGTGGCGATATCGGAAAGCCGCACACTGCGCGATTTCGCCTGTGGATTCTTCGGATCGCTGATCGAAATGATCATGTCCGCAATCTGCTTGGGATCCGTGAAATCGGCTTTGACGCGAACGGAGAACTCTTGGTCGCTTGTCACGACGCGGCCGCTGGGTGCGTTAAGCGACGCATTGGCAACTGCCTGTTGGATGTCGGCAATGCCGATTCCGTAGGAAAGGAGGCGATCCTTCTTGACCCGGACTTGAATCTCTCGTTGGTCGCCTCCTTGCACCGATGCGCTTGCCACACCGTTGATTTGAGAGAAACGGTCGGCAAGTTTGTCATCGATTAAATCTCGAAGTCCTTTGCTGGAGAGGCTGCTACTGAAGGCAAGGTTCAGGACAGGTGCAGACGTACTGTCGAACTTCTGGACCGAGGGCTTCAGAGCGTCCTTGGGAAGATCGTTCACGGTGGCGTCGACCTTCGATCGAACGTCGCTCAAAGCCGTGTTGATATCCGTACCCAGCTCGAGCGTAACGACGACGCTGGAGGTGCCTTCCTGGGAAGTGCTCGTCAACTCGCGGATACCGCTGACGCCGGAGACGGCTTCCTCGATCTTTCGCGATACCAACTCGTTGATGTCATCAGGCCCGGCGCCGGGATACTGGGTCGTGATCGTGACAACGCCGAAGCTGACATCCGGGTTCAGCTCAAGGCGCATGCTGAAGTACGACAGCAGGCCCATGCCGATGGCGCCGACCATCAGCATGAAGATGAAGATCGGCCGGTTGATCGCGGTTTTGGTTAGGTTCACCCTTGAACCTCGCTAGCCCCTTCGGGGCGATCCTTAAAAGCGGTCGTCTTGCTCTTCACGTCGACTTTTGTGCCGTCGAGGACATCTTCTTGTCCACTCACGATAACCTGAGCGCCTTCCGGAAGACCGATTACCTGGGTGTAGTCGCCCTTTACTAGCCCCGTCTTGACTTTCACCTCGTGCGCTTTCTTTGCTTCGACGGTAAACACATATTTGTCGTCTCCGCGCGATTGGATGGCGACGCTTGGCACGACGACGGCGTTTTGTACCGTGCGAATGGCAACCGAACCACGAGCGAACATTCCCGGCCGGAGGTCGTTTGTGGAACTACTGAATTGGACCCGGACTGAGAACAGTCTCCCGACGCTATCGGCGAGTGGGTTGACACCCACGATCTTTCCGTCGTAGCTTTTGTCCGGCAATCCGTCGATATGAATTCTCACCGGCATTCCAAGTTGGACTTTGTCGATATTTGAACTGGGAACCTGGCCGTTGAAATAAACGCCCTCGCCACCGACGATCCGTACGATCTCACTACTGGCGCCGGCGACCGATCCCGCCTGAATCGGCCTGCCCGAAATGCGACCGGAAAACGGAGCATAGACCTTCGTATCGGCTAAGGCCTGGTTGGCAATCTGAATTTGGGCGCGAGCCGAATCCAGCTGCGCGCGGGCGCTTTCGACTTGGGCTTGAGCTGCGTCGACCTGGTCTTTCAGCAACGGATCGAGTCTCTTCTGGTCTTGAGCGCTCTTCAGCGACTCGATCGCCTGTTGAAGCTGAGCTTTTGCGGCATCCACATCCTCAGGACGGCTGCCGTTATCGTTGATATTGACCGCTTCTTGCGCGCTCTTGACTTGAGCGACAGCTTGATCATAGGTTGCCTTTTGCTGATCCAGGCTTTGCCCGGCGAGGGCGCCCTCATCGACCAGTGTCTTCATTCGATCGAGCTGCTTCTTCTGAAGGTCCAAGTTGGCCTTGGCCGAGTCGAGATTCGCCTGCGCCTGCTTCCTTTCCTCCGGGCGCGCGCCGTTCACAACTTTGTCCAGACTTCGCTGGGATCCGTTGACCTGAGCTCTCGCGAGAAGTACGCCGACCGTGCTTCGGTGAGGGCCTACGGCCAAGTTTTGCATGGCCTGAGCAAGCGAAGAGCGCGCCGAACTCATACTTGCAACTGCCGTGGCCACTTGGGCTTGGGCCTGTTTCAGCTGGGCCTCCGCGCCGGTATCGTCTAGCGTTGCCAGCAGTTGTCCTTTGGAGACCACATCGCCGTCTTTAACGTACACAGCGACCACACGGTTGTTCTGTTTCGAGCCGATCGTCGTGTCGTCGCTCGTCGTCACGTCGCCCGTGATTTCCACGTCTTCAGACACCGACGCAGTGCCGGCGGTTTGTACTGTGACCGATTTGACCGGGTTGTTGATGACCAGTTCGGTAGCCTTCGATTCCTTCTGTGCCTGCCTATCGACACATCCTGTTGCGCAAATGGCTAGAACGCCGCCAACAGTCCATAAGATTCTGCGATTCATCTATTTTCCTCCCTTGGGAGTTCTCGTCATGCCAGCAACGAACGCGGAGATATCGTCGGAGCCGACGGCGCGCTGAAGCTGTGAATAGCTAGTGAGATAGTCGTATCGTGCGCTGACCTCTCCGTTTCTGGCCAACGTCAGCTGCGACTGTGCATCGATAACTTCGTAATAGGTGCCTGCACCAGCGTCTTGCCGGACCTTGGCGAGCCGGAAAACTTCTTCCGCCAATTTGACTTGCTCGATGGCATTGTCTAGGCGTGCCTTTGCGCTGGCCATATTGGCCACCGCGTTTCGGACCTCCTGGGAGATCTGCAAGCGGGTCTGTTCTAAACCGATTTTTGCTTGAGTTTCGTCCTGCCGTGCCTGTTTGACTCTGGAGCGCGTCACACCGGAATCGAACACCGGAATGTTCAAGAGAAGGGTTCCGGTCGTCGTTTCGGGAAACGCCGTGAACCCTTGGGGATCGACGACCCGCTGTTGCTGAAGCTGGAAGCTTAGCGTTGGGTTCATCCCTTGCTCGGTTGCTCGTGTGATCAAGCTCAGCGCCCGTAAGTTTTCCAACGCCGATAGCACCTCCGGCCGCCTTGCTTGGGCCGCCTTAACCATCTCTTCCTCGGTGGGCTTCGCTTGTGGCAACTCGGTTATGTCGACAACCGTAACCGGAGTCTCGATAGGCCTTGCAAGGGCCAAGTTGAAGGCGTAGTTGGCAAGGGTAAGACTATCCTTGGCGGAGATAAGGTCAGACGTGGACTGGGCTACCTGCGCTTGATATCGTGTCACGTCGAGCCTTGCGACCTGTTGCTGATCAAATTGCTTTTGGCCTTGATCGAGCCGCCCCTTTGCGTCATCCAGCGCCTTTTGGTCCACGTCGATTTGGGCTTGCGCCCGCAACACGGCGAAGTAGGCCTGCTTGACCGACAAGCGTGTATCGTTGTATGTCGCTCTTAGGGTTTGGTCAGAAGAGCGCTTGGTGGCTTTGCTTGCATCGACCAACCGAACCTTGTTGCCGGAGATGTCGATGGGTAACGTGAGGGTTCCAGTTATCGTCTTTGAATCGATCGGTTGAAGAATAACGGACTCGCCCGGTCCGAAGCTGGCGGAAATCTCTTGGTCGAACCGAGTGTAGTTCGCTCCAAAGCTGATCTGCGGTCCCAAGTTTCCGCGTGCCTCATTCACTTTCTGGTGGTTTTTTTCGATAACCGATTGCTGCAAGCGGATGGCGAACGCATTGGTCTCCGCAATGCTAATCGCCTGGTCTAAGGTAAGGGGTCCGCCCTGCACGGACTTTGAACCCCCGAGAGCGGCAAGAATCATGCCGAGGGATTTAGCCATTCCAATCATTTGTCACTCTCCACGTGCTCTTGAAGCCTTGCGAGTCCCGCCGAAAAGTCGTCCAAAAACTCCCTCATGGCATCGAGCTTAAAGACCATGATTCCACTGTGGACGGGATGACGCATGATCACGACTTTGTCGCCGGGCAGGAATCCGATCTCGGCCCTGGCTTCGGCTGGAATCACGATTTGGCCGCGTTCGCCGACGGTACAGGTTCCGTAGAAGGCATCGGAAAAACTCGCACATTTCATTTCTTGACCACGTTTCATACTTTTCATACCAATTCGTATGGGTGTGATACCAGATATACGGGGGAGGGGCGCCCCAAGTTGAGTTTATTTGCGCATTCGCCGGCGAAACGTTCAATCGCAATCGCGTTGGATTTCGCTGTATTGCACCCATTCTTGGCCGCGCCACTAAGTAGTCGCATTTGGTAGGCGATTTTCGACACGGAGCCTACATTTCTTTCTCTAGGCAGGCCCATCGCTAGAACGCTCGCCGTCAGGGTAGTTTTTTGGGATGCCAAGCCGCCCTTGCTTCCTCGTTAGCTGCTTACTTTTCATTGCGTTGCCCGCCATCGGCGCTTGTCAGGTCAATAAGGACTTCGTTCCGATCGAAACACGAAACGAGCGGGACCTGTCGATTCCGTTTTTAAAGCTGGACCCTCGCCCTTGGGTCTTGGACAAGCACGAGCAGTCGCTCACCTGGGGCTTCACTGCCGCAAACGATATCCGCATCATGAACGTGAACGGCGTCCAGAAGATCTACGAGGACTACGAGAATGACATCGTGATGGCTCGTTACCGTCAGGGGCTCGGCAATGGCATGGACTTCACGATCGATACGACCCTGATCTCCCGTGGCGGGGGATTCCTTGATCCGTTCATCGATGGCTGGCACCGATTGCTCGGGTTGACCAATAACGTTCGAACCGGCATTCCTTACGGCCAGTGTCTTATCGAGATTCCCGGGTCCGGGCCGTATCGCGACGCCATCGGCATCGGCGACGTAGCGGGCATGCTTACAAAGGCGTTAACCCCACGGCTCATGGGTACAGTCGCGATCAAGCTGCCGACCGGCAATTCTCACCAGATACTTGGCAGCGGTAACTTCGACGGTGCCTTCGACCTCCAATACCGTGTTCCCGTCACCCACCGGTGGATGCTGCAATTCCAAGGCGGGATTGTGGGCCAGGGCACTTCGACGGAACTGCAGGGAACGCGAGGTATCAACCCGCAGGCAGCCATCGTAGTGATGCATAAGGCAAATCGAAAGGACAGCTACGTCTTTCAGTGGCAAACCGAGGAATCAGGAATTGTTACTGGAGTCGGCGGCTCGGATTCGCCTCACCGGCTTCTGAGCTTTGCGTATCAGCACAACATCTCTCCCACCCGTATGTGGGAAGTGTTTATCTCTGACGACGGCGACTTCGTGAATACCTTCCACGATCCCGAAATAGCCAATATCGGCCCAGAGCCAACGCTTGGAGTCAGGTATGTGGTTAAGTTCTGAGTTCTAAGTGTGGCGGCCGGAGTGGTTCCGTTTCTCTAGGTACCACGGCACGTTGATGACGACGACGTGACGGTCTTTCGACCAGAGAAGGGCTGCTTTTAGCCAGGTAGCCCTTTGGTTGTGAAGAGGATAGTGATACCAGCGTGGTTCGACCAATTCGGGGAGGGTTACGGCTATGACGCGTTCCGGGTATTCCTTTTGGAGTTTGTGGATGTAGTCGAGGAGCGGATGGAACAGGCGCCGATAGGGGGATGGAATGATCACGAGGGTTGGCGGGGTCAGCCCTGCGTCCCGGCATGGCTTGTCGACATAGATCTCCCACTGGCGCTTCATTTGCGGCAGCCTGTCTGCGTTTGCGCTGATATGCACGACCGTAACGTCCGGGGAAATTCGCATCGCAAATCGCAGTGCCTTCGCAGAGATCGTGCTCCAGCGGCCGATAGGCACCACGACTAATGGCGGATCCAGATTGGTCGTCAGCATCGGATCCGTCTTGTCCGTTTCTTTGTCAACGTGATTGTAATGAGCTTTGACCCTGTTGAAAGTCCAGTACATGCCAGGAATCAGGAGCAGCGTGATCCAGGCGCCATCCACAAATTTAGCCACGAGCACGACCGCGATGGCTATTCCCGTCGCGATGGCGCCGACGCCGTTAATGGTTGCGGCAATTCCCTTATGTTTTGATTCCTGCTTTCGCCAGTGTTGCACCATGCCCGCCTGGGACAGCGTAAAAGCGAGAAAGGCGCCAATGGCATATAGGGGGATCAGCCGGTCGGTAATTCCCCCAAAAACGGTCAACAACGCACCCGTCAACAGCGCAAGGATGCAGATTCCGCCGGTAAACACCAGACGTCTTCCCCTTGTGGCAAATGCGTGGGGGAGAAACTCGTCTTCGGCCAGTAGTTTGCATAGCCTGGGAAAGTCGGCAAATGCGGTGTTCGCCGACAGGGAGAGCACGAACAGCACGCTGCCGATCGTGATGTAGTAGATGACGCCGCGCCCGACGATGGCAGCCGTCAACTGTGACAGGATACTCTGGTAGTTCTTGCCGTCTGGGTCCGTCGCGCCGATGTGGTAGGCGCTCACCAGGTAAGCGATGCCGGCAAGCATTAACCCGAGCAACGCGACGATGATGGCCAAGGTCTGCTGGGCTCGCTTCACCGCCGGCTTGGCGAAAACTTGAATGCCGTTGCTGACCGCCTCGACGCCGGTCATGGCGGTGCAGCCACTGCTGAAGGATTTCGCCAGCAGCCAAAGAGAGGCGGTCGCCACTGCTGCCGGCATCGCCGGAGGCGCCTCGACCGGGTGTGGATGTCCACCCGAAGTTAACGTTCGAAACACGCCCACGGCTATGACGCCTAGTAGGCTGACGATGAAAACGTAAGTTGGCAGCGCGAACACGACGCCGGATTCGCCGATCCCCCGCAGGTTAATTAGCCAAATCACGGCAAGTATCGCCAGACAGATTGGCAGAATGTAAGGTTGCCATGCCGGCACCGCCGAAACCAGTGCGCCGACGCCGGCCGAAATGCCGACCGCGGCTGTCAATACGTAATCGACCAGCAGGGCGGCAGCGGCAAAGAGGCCGGCATGAACCCCCAGGTTCTCTTTGGCAACGGTGTACGATCCGCCACCATGCGGATAGGCGGCCATCGTCTGCCGATACGACAGGAACAGCACGATCAAGAGCGCGACGATAATCGCGCTGATAGGGCCTGCATACCAGATTCCGGCGGCGCCCAACGGAATTAGGAGAGTGAGAGCAGCCTCGGGACCGTACGCAGCGGACGCCAGGGCGTCCAAGCCCAGCATCGGGATGGCAGCCCAAACAGCAACTCGGTGCTGCTCTTCATGGCCCGACGCAATGGGCTTACCAAGCAGCCGATCTAAAAAGCTCACAGAATTATGACGATGGTGGTGTTCCTAGTTTGTCCAAGGATAAATTTAAGTTTAAGACATTGACGGCAGGGTCGCCGAACACACCCAAAAACCTTGGGTCGGTGTTATCCTCGATCAGTTTCTTCACCACGTCCACGCTCAACTTACGCGCTTTGGCCACGCGAGCCGATTGGATGTTCGCATTCTCGGGGCTGATGTGCGGGTCGATTCCGCTCGCGGAGCGAGTAACGGCGTCCGCAGGGACTAGCGCGTCGGCCGGCATACCGTTCTCTTTTCGATAGGCAACAGCCAGATCTTTGATGCCGTCGAAATTACTTGGATCGTCCTTTCCGTCCGGCGTTTTCTTATGGATTCCGTTAATCAGCTTATCGCTGGTCGGGCCGAGGTTTGTTCCGGAAGAGCCGGCGTAGGGGTGATCTTTGTCGAACGTGCCGTAGCCCAGGTCGCCTGTTCCTGACGGACGGGGGTGGAAGTAACCCGGCTTGGAAAACGGCTGGGCGATCAGCTCGGAACCTATCACTTCCCCTTTGGAGTTTTTCACCAGGCTGCCATCGGCTTGGTGCGGCATCAGCCTGCCGATTGCATAAAGCGTGTACGGAAACACAAGCCCGGTAAACACTAAGAAGAACAGCGTCAGAAATATCGCAGGTCGAATTTGTTTCATGGGTTATGCCAAATGGAGAAGAACCAGCAGCCGGTCGATGAGCCAGATTCCGGGAAATGGCGCGATGATTCCGCCAACACCGTAGATGAGCAGGTTCCTCCGAAGGATTTGGGCCGCGTTGGCCGGCTTGTATTGCACGCCGCGCAGCGCGAGCGGAATGAGCAGCACGATAATCAAGGCGTTAAAGATGACTGCTGCGAGAATGGCCGACTCGGGGTTCGTCAAGTTGATGATGTTGAGCGCCTTCAGCTCGGGATAGGTCACTGCAAACATCGCAGGGATGATGGCGAAGTACTTGGCCACGTCGTTGGCGATACTGAAGGTAGTCAGCGAGCCACGGGTCATCAGCATCTGTTTGCCGATCTCAACGATCTCGATTAGCTTTGTAGGGTTGGAATCGAGATCGACCATGTT
>Ga0206967_1034_pt1 | contig 30658 bp, 33 predicted proteins | sample Alteio_BWOrgHeat_24_FD_153259 | JGI IMG/M metagenome (GOLD analysis project Ga0206967, IMG submission 153259) | Enriched cells from forest soil in Barre Woods Harvard Forest LTER site, Petersham, Massachusetts, United States -... | ecosystem: Environmental > Terrestrial > Soil > Temperate forest >...
CTCGATCTCCGGAATCGCCGCCACAGGCCCCACATTCCGCGCCGTGAGCCCATGTCCCGCGGCCACCGCGAGACCAAGCTCAGCGGCGGTTCGTGCCGCATCCCGCAACGCATTCGCTGGACCCGCGTCATCAGTCTGATGCGCATACTGCCCCGTATGCAACTCCACCGCATCAACCCCAACCCGGCGCGACCACTCCACCACCTCGAGATCCGGATCAATAAAGAGACTCGTCCGAATCCCAGCCCCCTTCAGCCGGAGAACAGCGGTCTCGATCTGCGCATGATACCGCGCCACATCCAACCCGCCCTCCGTCGTTACCTCTTCCCTCCGTTCCGGGACGAGCGTCACCTGTTCCGGCTTGATCCGCAGCGCAATACCGATCATCTCCTCAGTACAAGCACTCTCCAAATTCAGGTAACTCTTCACCTGCGCCCGTAACCGCTCGATATCAGCGTCCTGAACATGCCGCCGGTCCTCCCGAAGATGCGCCGTGACCCCATCGGCTCCAGCCGACTCACATAATAAAGCGGCGACGACCGGATCAGGCTCCTCCCCCCCTCGGGCTTGCCGGAGAGTCGCAACGTGGTCGATGTTGACGTAAAGACGCGGATAGCTTGCTTGCATGTTCGGGCGGAGTATAACTTCTTCGGAATGAAGAAGTTACTCTACGTAGCCATCCTCGGGGGAGTCATGGCATGCCACTCCACCCCTCCAGAGACTCGTCCGGGCACCGACATCGCCCCAGGCGCCCCAACCCCAAGCGTCGCCGTCCAGGAATTCTTTGACGCTGTACACGCAGGCGATCTCCAGGCCATGTCCCTGGTATGGGGGACGACCAAAGGTCCGACCCGCGAGACCATGGATCACACCGAGTTGGAGAAGCGAGAAGTGATCCTCCGCTGCTATTTCAATTCCGATTCCTACAAGATCGGCGATGAATCGACAATTTCGAACACCCAGCGGGACTTCCAGGTCCAGCTCAGGCGGGGCGATATACGTCGCATGACCACAGCGAGTACGGTACTGGGTCCACATGGGCGCTGGTACGTCGAAAACTTGAATATCGCGGCCGTCCGCGACATGTGTAGTGAGGCACCGGCGCACCCCTAGCACCAGCGTTATGGATCGCTCAGTTCGACGAGGACGCCACCCGTAGACTCAGGGTGGATAAAGGCGATCCGCTTCCCCTCAGCGCCAATCCTGGGAGTCTGATCGATCAACCGGACCCCGGCGTCACGACACTTGTCGAGCATCGCGTCCAGATCGCTAACCGCAAAACAAATGTGATGGAGTCCCGGTCCGCGTCTCGCGAGAAACTTCCCGATAGGCGTCTCTGCGGCGGCAGGCTCCAGAAGTTCGACCAACGACTCCCCAGCCGCGACCCCAGCAATGTGAGCACCGTCCGTGTCGTCGAACGGGACTTCGGGAAGACCCAGGACGTCCCGGTAGAATGAGAGCGCTCCCTGAAGCGTCGTCACGGCGATCCCCAGGTGGGCGATCCGGATGTTTTGTGCACTATACATGGGCGTTAGATTAGCTATGTAGTACATCTCCACCAAGCATGTACGATAACCGGCGAGCAAAGTCGCCGAGGAGCATATACCGAATGTCGAGCGCAGTAGAAGTCACCGATGCCACCTTTGAGGCCGAAATCGAGAAGCACCAAGGTCTCGCCGTAGTCGATTTTTGGGCTCCCTGGTGCGGCCCCTGCCGGATGGTTGGTCCCGTATTAGACCAACTCGCCGGTGAATACGCCGGAAAAGCGAAAGTCACCAAAGTCGACGTGGACACAAACGTAAAAACCGCCGCCCGTTTTAACGTCCGCTCGATCCCCATGATCCTGTTCTTCAAAGACGGCAAAGTCGTCGACCAAGTCCTGGGCGCCGTTCCGAAGGCGCAGCTGGAGACGAAGTTCAAGCAGTACGCCGCCTAGCACCAACAAAATCGCCGCCGCCCCCGGCGACACCTGATGCAAGGCGCGGCCGGCGGCGGAGGGGAACGAGGGGGGTCCGGCAGAGCGTTGCGGAGCCGTAGCTCCCACGGACCCCCCTCGTTCCCCTCCGCCGACAACCGCGCCGAGGGCGGCCACGACAAAGGCCGCCTCTACCTCGTGAGTACCCCGATCGGCAACCTAGCCGACATCACCTATCGCGCCGTCGAAATCCTCTCCACCGTAACACTCATCGTCGCCGAGGACACCCGCCACTCCCGAACACTCCTCGACCACCACGCCATCAAAACCCCCTCAACCTCCTACCACGAACACAACGAAGCTCGCGAAACACCAAGGCTCATCGCCAAGCTCCTAGCTGGCCAATCGATCGCCCTCATCTCCGACGCCGGCACACCACTCATCTCCGACCCCGGAAGCCGTCTCGTACAAGCCGCAGTCACAGCTGGCGTCCCCATCGTCCCAATCCCCGGTCCCTCCGCACTCCTCGCCGCGCTAGTCGCATCCGGGCTAAGCGCCGATCGATTCACCTTCTACGGCTTCCTCCCCAGAAAAGGAAAAGAGCGCACACAAACCCTCACCAGCATCATCCACTCCTCCATCACGAGCGTCGTGTACGAAGCCGCGAATCGCGTCAAAGACACCCTGCAGGACCTATCCGACAGCGGAGCCCCCGACCGACAAGCCGTCGTCGCCCGAGAACTCACCAAGAAATTCGAAGACATTCGCCGCGGCACTGTCACCGGCCTCGCGCAACAGATTGGAGAAGAGCTGAAAGGCGAAGTCGTCATCATCGTAGAAGGCGCTCCCGATCGCGATGTCGATGAAGAGACACTCCGGACCCACCTCGCGGAACTACGTGCGGCTGGAGTCACCACCCGCGAGATGGTCGATCGCCTCATGACCGCCTTTGGCGTCGCGCGGAACGTGGCATACCGGCTGGTCCACGAACACTCAGCACACTAGACCCGCTCCCCCGTCACGACCACAGGAGAGTTATTTTTCATCGGTGAACCCCGAACAGAGTCCGCAAAGGTGATCGCGCCGCTCGATTTAGCCGCGGCGAGCCGTCTGTTCGGCTCCGAATACGTCGAGCCCGAAGCGGCTCCGTTCCCGCTGGAAGCGAGTCAGACCCCACTCGATCCCAGCGCCATTGCCGACGATCTCGGTCCAACCGGTGTCATCGCCGCCGCGTTACAACACTACGAAGACCGCCCCAGCCAACGTGACATGGCCGCCACGATCGCGTCGTTGTACAACGACGGCGGCGTCGGCTTATTGGAAGCGGGAACCGGCGTCGGCAAGTCACTCGGCTATCTGCTCCCCGCACTCCGTTGGGCCGCCGCCAACGGCGAACGAACCGTCGTCTCCACCAACACCATCAACCTACAAGAACAGTTAGTCCAGAAAGATCTCCCATTCCTCGCCAACGCATTCGGCGATCAACAACCCGTACGCTTCGCCTTGCTGAAAGGGTGGCGCAACTACCTCTGCCTCCTCCGGCTCGACCAAGCCAAGCAATTCGGTCCCACCCTCCTCGATGACGGCGTCGCAGACGACATCGAACACATCACCATATGGGCCGAAACAACCGAGGAAGGCTCACTCGCCAGCCTCCCATCACCACCGCGCGGCGAAGTCTGGGACGAAGTCGCCGCCGAGCCAGATCTCTGCACCCGAAACGCCTGTCCCCATTACCAACGATGCTTCCTCTTTAAAGCCCGCCGCGCCGCCGCCCAAGCAGACGTCGTCGTCGTGAACCACCATCTCCTGATGTCCGACGTCGCCGTGCGCCGCGCCCAAGGCAACTGGCACGAAACCGCCGTCATCCCTCCGTACTCCCGCATCATCATCGACGAAGGCCATCACCTCGAAGACGCCGCGTCAGCGCATCTCGGTGCTTCCATCACCCGTCGTACCATACACCGCCTCTTTGCCAGGCTCGACCGACGCGGCCGCGGACTCGTCGGCACACTCATCGCGCGCTTATCCGCCAGCCAAGATCTCCTCAGCGTCGCCAGCCTCGACATCGTCAACCAACGCATCGCTCCCGCAATCCGCGCCGCCCGTGAAAAGAGCGACCTCCTCTTCGATCTCCTCCTCGCCTTTCTCCACCAAGGTGGCAACCCCGTCGTCCGCCTCACCGACGACTTCGCCATGCACCCCGTCTGGAAAGGCGGCCTCAACCTCGCCCTCACCGACGTCCTCCGCGAGATCAGACAACTCAACGAAAGCCTCACCCTCGTCCGCGAACGCCTAGAAAGCGGCGCTCACCGAGACGACACCCTCCCTCCACTCCTCAGCGAATTGCGCGGGGTCTCCCGCCGCCTAGAAGCCGCCGCCGAAGCCATCTCCCTCGGCCTCCGCCCCCCACTCGGCTCCGCCCCCAGTGTGCGATGGGTCGAAGTCAAAGGGAGAGAAGGGAACCTCGCCGTCACCTCCGTCCCCCTCGATCTCGCCCCCATCCTCCGCGAAGACCTCTTCCTCAAAGTCAAAACCGCCATCGTCACGAGCGCCACTCTCTCAACCGATGGCCAATTCACCTTCCTCGCCCAACGCCTCGGCCTCCAAGACGACAACTTCACCCCCGTCACCGCCGTCTTCCCGTCACCCTTCGACTATCCCTCCCAAGCCCTCCTCGCCGTCCCAACCGACATCCCCGCCCCAAACATCGACCCCCAAGCCCATTTCACCGCCGTCATCACCATCATTACCGACCTCGTCACCGCATCCCACGGCGGCATCTTCGCCCTCTTCACCAGCCACCGCGACGTCCGCGCCGCCGCCGAAGCCTTACGCGCTCGAGGACTCAACGCTCGCTACCCCATCCTCGTCCACGGCGAATCCGACCGCGCCGCCCTCCTCGACCAGTTCAAAGCCACCCACAACGCCATCCTTCTCGGCACCACCTCCTACTGGGAAGGCGTCGATGTCCCCGGCAACGCCCTCCGTGGCCTCGTCATCGCCCGCCTCCCCTTCCGCGTCCCCTCCGAACCCATCACCGCCGCCCACTGCGAAGCCATCGAAGCCCGAGGCGGCAACGCCTTCTCCGACTACATGATCCCCCACGCCTCCCTCCGCCTCAAACAAGGCTTCGGCCGCCTCATCCGCCGCGCTACCGACCGTGGCGTGATCATCCTCGCCGACCCCCGCGTCCTCTCCAAACGCTACGGCCGCGATCTCCTCAACGCCCTTCCCCCCGCCAAACGCCTCACCGCCCCCTGGCCCACGATTCTGAAGCAGCTCCATACCTTTTACGCCCCTTGAATGGCTCATTTACCCCTGCATGAGTGTACACACCGTATCACAGTTCCCCCCATTTCTGCGTATATCTCTTAGAGCCGGTCCTAAAACCTGTTGGTCAAGCGGGCTACGGCTCCGCAACGCCCTTTCGACCAACAGGTTTTAGGACCGGCTCTAAGAGTCCTCACCGAGCCAAAACCAGCCAGTGCCCGCATACACCCAACGGATCCTCAACCTCCCCCCATACCCCCTCGCGACCATCCCGCAAAAGAAGCGGGAACTCCTCGCCCGAGGCATGGACCTCATCGACCTCGGCGCCGGTGACGCCGACCTCGCTCCGCCAGAAGCCGCTCTCAACCGCATGGCCGAAGCGATCCGCGAGCCCGCCCTGGGACGCTATGGCTTCGGCCTCGGCCTAGTTGCCTACCGCGAAGCCATCGTCCGCTTTATGAAACGCCGCTTCGGCGTCACGTTCGACCCCTACACAGAAGTCGTCCCCCTCATCGGCTCCAAAGAAGGACTCTCTCACCTCGCCCTCGCCTATCTCAACGAAGGCGACGTCGCCATCTTCCCAGAGCCCGGCTACAACGCGTACATGGGCGGCACCCTGCTAGCCAACGGCACCCCCTACAAGTACCCACTCCGCCCAGACAACGGCTTCCTCGTCGACCTCGACGAGATCCCCGACGACATCCTGCGCCGCACCAAACTCCTGTATCTGAACTACCCCGGCAATCCCACCGCCGCCATCGCCCCCAAAGACTATCTTACCCGCGTCGTACGCCGGTGCGCTGAGTTAGACATCCTGTTGGTCTACGACAACGCCTACTCCGAAGTCGCGTACGATGGCTACGTTCCACCCAGTATCTTCGAGATCGACGGTGGACGTGAAGTCGCCCTCGAATTTCATTCCCTGTCCAAGACCTACAACATGACCGGTTGGCGCTGCGGCTGGGCCGTCGGCAAACCCGAGTTCGCCGGAGCATTAGCGAAAGTAAAGTCATTTATCGACACCGGCTCCTACCTCGCCATCCAAGCCGCCGCTGCCGCTGCCCTCGACGCGCACGACGAATTCATCCCAGGCAACATGGCCATCTTCACCGAACGTCGAAACGCCGCCGTGGCCGCGTTTCGTGAACATGGCTTCACCTGCGACCTCCCCAAAGCGGCCATGTATCTCTGGATCCCGCTACCACCCCACGTGCCGAGCGCCGCATTCGCCGACAGACTGATGGACCAAGAAGGCGTCATCGTCATGCCAGGCTCCGCCTTCGGCAAGGGCGGGGAAGGGTTCTTCCGTATCTCCTTCATCACCTCCCCCGACCGCATTCGCGAAGCCGCCAGCCGCGCCGGACGCGTTCTTGCAACATTCGTGGAGGGAGCACATGTAACACACGCCTCTAACGAACAGGTCGCCACGGTATGAGGCACACTCGGCTGGAGGGGTGTTCCCGCTAACCCTATGTCGTTCCGCTCTCGTCGTCCTTCCCCGGCGCTCGTTGCGTCAATCGTGGTTCACTTCATCGTGGCGGTGCTGTTCGTACAAGCCCTGCTGATGCGGAAACCACTGGTCGATATTTTCGGGCGTCGGCATACGATCCAGGTTGGACCCGTAGAGCGGATCGGCTTTCTCTCACTCCCCAAACCGCCCGCCAATACGCCACCCACCCTCGGCAAGCGTGGCGGCGACGGGCGACCTATTCTCCCAGCACTCCCCAGCTCGCCACTCGTCATTCCTAAGACCGTCTCACCCGCCGTCCCCAAGGCGTCACAAAGTGCCCCACCATCCACCGAGCCAGGAACCGGTCCTATGATTGGCGGCGGCGGCGACAAGCGTGGCGTGCAGCCTCGGTATAACGATCCACGTCTCTGGGGTCCCCCAGGCTCCGTCGCGACCGCCCCGAAAAACGCCACCGAACAGCTGGACAGCGTGATCGGATCAGTCCTTGGCCCTTACGTCGATTCCGTCCGCGTCGCGAACGCCTCACATCGCGCCCCCGGCGATTGGACCGTCGAGCACAACGGTAAGAAGTATGGTATCGACCAAAAATTCATCCGACTCGGCCCCGTCTCTATCCCAACCGCGGTGCTCGCGCTCCTCCCGCTCAATAAGATCGGCGGCAACCCCACCGTCATCGATCGCGAGAATCGGCTCAACTCCATGCACGACGAGATCTTCTCACAAGCCCAACGCTCGATCAACGACGCCGATTTCGAGAAAGCCGTCCGCAGCATCCGCGAGCGGAAAGAACGCGAACGAGCCCAACAAAAAGCGGCCGCAGATTCCGCCGCGGCCGCACAATCGCATTAGCGCTAGTTCGACAACGCCTTGGTCGAAAGGGCGTTGCGCCGCTTGATCAAGACGTCGTCGAACCGGCCTCTTACGAGACCAGCACCGGCTGCGGCTCCTTCCGCTCTTCTAGGCGGACACTGAACGGCCGGAACACCCCGCAAATCACCCCGAGGATACCGAAGTCGTCACTCGGAGTAACAGTGATGCTGCGATCCGCCGGATTCGCCGGCTGTAACACCGTTGTCGTCCCTTCATACGTGAGCGTCTTGATCGTCGCATCGTCTCCCAAACGCGCCGCGATGATGTCATTCGCCTTGGCATGCGCCGCCGCGTCCACCATCACAAAATCGCCGTCATTGATGGACCGCCCAATCATACTATCGCCTTTGACCTTCAGCATGAAAACCTGATCCGACGGCAAGAACCGCCGGTCAATCGTGATAAACCCTTCACGGTACTCCGGCAACAGCGCCGGCTCCCCAGCGTGGATCTTGCCATAATACGGGATCGGCGTCGCACCCATCACACCCCGAAACCCAACCAACCGCACACCCCGCGACCGCGCCGGATCCCGCTCGATATACCCCTTCTTCGCGAGCGATTGTAACAAGTCCGAGACTGTCTTCGTGGATTTGATCTGGAACTCCCGACCAATATCCCGAATGCTGGGCTGATAGGTATGCTCTGCCGTGAAGTCGAGCAGATACTGATAGACAGAGCTCTCAAGCTTCGTCAACTGCTCAGCCATCGAAGCCTCTTGGGGTAAAAGGAATGCCGGCCCAAGGGAGGCCGGCGGCTACGAAATCCCCTCTAAGATGGCGTTTCAAAAGGCAATGGTCAACTGTTTGTCAAGAACTCCGCCGCGTCCCGGATACGCCCTAGGGAACAGTCCCGTCCGAGCATCTGCAAGACGTCAAAAATCCCCGGACTCACCGTGAGCCCAGTCAAGGCAACGCGGAGAGGCTGGAAAATTTTGCCGGCCGCGATCCCTCGCAGTTCGGCCAACCCCCGAAGAGACGCCTCCAAAGACAATTCGTCCCATTGCTCCACCCCTGTTAGTGCGACCGACGTCGCCTGGAGAATCTCCGCGGCACCCAACCGGTCCTTCCACTGTTTCTCGACGGCTTCAGGATCGTACTGAATATGGTCGGCGAAGTACGGGATGGCTTGACGAACAATGTCGTCGATGACGCGCGACCGCACCCGCAGCAGGTCGAGCAAGGCTAGATACCAGTCATGACGCGCGGCAAGCGTTTCTTCCGTGGCCAGACCGGCGGCAACGATCGCTTGTGTCACCGTTGGCTCCAACTGCGTGAGCGGCATGATGGACAGATGCTGTCCGTTCATCCACTCGAGTTTCTGCGGATCGAAGATGGCGGCCTTCCGTTGCAATCCGTCTGGCGAGAAGAGTTCGACCATTTCGTCCATGGTCATCACTTCACGGTCACCACCGGGTGACCAGCCAAGCAGCGCGAGAAAGTTCAACATCGCTTGCGGTAACAACCCTTGATGTTGATAATCCGCGACCGCTGTCGCTCCGTGCCGTTTGCTCAGCTTCTTGCCGTCCAATCCATGAATCATCGGCAAGTGCGCAAACTCTGGCACCGGCTTGCCGAGGGCGTTGTACAACATGATCTGCTTCGGCGTATTGGAGATATGATCGTCGCCACGCATCACTAAGGTAATCCCCATCGCGATATCGTCGGAGACCACCGCCAAATTGTAGATCGGCGTTCCATCCGACCGGAGGATCACAAAATCTTCAATGTCTTTGTTGGGGAACGCGATCCGCTCGTGTACTAAATCATTCCATTCCGTTGTCCCCTGCTCGTCGGGAACCTTGAACCGAATGACGTATGGGTCGCCTTGGGTGAGCCGCGACTGCTCTTCCTCTGGCGAAAGAACGGCCCACTCGCGGTTGTACTTATAGATCTCTCCATGGGCAACCGCCTCCCGCCGGCGCTCCTCGAGCACATGCTGGGGGGTAAAATCCCGATACGCAGCGCCGCTCTCCAACAAACGAAGCGCGTCAGCCCGATGCCGCTCCACGTTGCCGCCCTGATAGACGACGTCCTCATCCCACCCCAACCCAAGCCACCGCAACCCATCAAAAATGGCGCGAGTACTCTCCTCCGTACTCCGGGCTTTATCAGTATCTTCGATCCGAAGCAGGAACTGTCCGCCGAACCGTCTGACATACAGCCAGTTGAAGAGCGCCGTCCGAGCGCCGCCGACGTGTAAATAGCCGGTCGGCGACGGGGCAAAACGGAGGCGATGCGGGCCGGGTTTAGGAGTCATAAGACATTATAGTAGGCGATACACAAACGGGCCCGCACAACACGCTGCGGACCCGTCAGTGAGAGCGGAGGGAGAGGGATTCGAACCCTCGATAGAGGTAGACCCCCTATGCCGGTTTAGCAAACCGGTGCCTTCAGCCTCTCGGCCATCCCTCCAAAGTCATCCTAAGTTGTTAGGGTACAACAACTTACAGCGGGGTGCAATCTCGCACAAGGGGCAGCTTTTACCCCCTGGTGTACGAGTGGTGTACGAGCCTCACGAAACACGACGACGGCTCCTGCGCCCTTGGAGTCGGATGCGTTGCACCATCGGCCACGTTTCCATTGCACAGGGTAGCGGTGCGGGCGACGAGCGCGACCATTCCGGCGTAGTGCTGACCAGTTTCTCGGCGCGCGAGGCGATCCGCCGCAGACGTTTGACCCAGCCGATCACGCGCTCGACGATGTTGCACGCGCGGTAGTCCACGTGGGTACCGTGCTGTCTGTCCTCTGATGTTTCAAGACATTGCCCTCTTCTCCTCAGGGCTGGCCCACACAGAAATGCTGCGAGCTGTAGGATACGACTATTGTCCGATCGATAAAGGAGATCGTGCCAAGACCAAGTGTCGCAGTCGTGTTAGTGGGTTCATAGGGGAGATCCTGGTACACTGTGGCGGAATCGACGGCTAGCGTATGCGTTCCAACAGTGACCCTAATACCAGTCACTTCCCAGCGGGCTGGGTCATTACCAACCGTGGCACCGAAGGAGACGGGATGCACGTTTGGACTCGTCAGCGTATCGAAACCCAGTGCAGTGAGCGCCGCCAAATTCATATTGGTGCGTCGTGCCCCGGAGTCGAAGATACTACGCATTGAGACGCCATCGACCTGCGCTGTGAAGAGCACCCGGTTATACGGGTCGGATTGGATCGGGATGCAGTCAGCAACCGTAATGCCAGAGGGGAGCCACACGGGCTGACTGGTCGGTGGGGACGGCTGCGCGTACAAGCTGATGCTGTCCTTCGGACCGTTCTCTACCCAGTCGAACTGCGATAGTGTCGGCGCTGCTAAAACTCCCAACGCCAAACCACCGGCAGCGCTGCTTGTCCTGCTCTGAAAAGACAGACTCCGCGTGACCGTGCCAATCTGCGTGTTGACGCTCCCACCCGAACTACCCACCAATGTAGAGGTCATGCTATTGTCTAGCGCTCCTAAATCAAGCAGGACAGGCACCGACTGTCCTTGGATTCCTACATACAGAATCGGCCAACCGAAGCCGCCGGGGAGCGTATCAACCACCGCTTCAGCCACCAGTTGCACTCCTGCCATAGCGGTAAAAGTGGCAGGAGTGATGGCGCCACCGGAGCCAGTCAGGGTGGCCGAGACGGTATTGACCGTGCCCCCTCCCACAGAGCCCAAGGTCCAGGTATTTGTGGCCAGACCATTGGCGTTGGTGGTTGTCGTCGCGCTGGCTAAGGAGCCTCCGCCAGCCGTGACCGACCACGTCACCGTCACATTGGGGACCGGGTTTCCATAGTGGTCACCGACCTTCACGCTGAGTGTTGGAAGCGTGCTGCTAGGCGCCTCAGTCACGCTGCTATAGTTCACTACCGTGATCTGCGCAGGGCTGCCAATGGTCGCCGTGGCGGTAAAGATATAACTGATCCCATTAATGGCCGCGGTCATGGAATCAGTGCCTGGGGCGGTGCCGATGGTCCAGGCGATTTTGGCGATGCCACTGGAGTTCGTCCCGACCTGATTGCTACTAGGCGTTCCACCGGCAGTATTGGGAGTCCAACTTACCGTCACGTTGGCGACGCCTACTCCACTGGAGTTGGTGACGAGGACCGCAAGGGAGTCAGGCAGGGTCGTTCCGACGGTGGCGACTTGGAGGTTGCCTGTCGAAGCGGTCACACTCGTCACAGTCGATACAGCAGTAGGGTTGCTGCTATCACTGCTGCTACAAGCTGTGATAGCGAGTACACCCAGAGGGATGACCGCAGCGAGCATGGTCAAACGAATGCGTGTGGCTGTGGACATCGCGAGTCTTATCACGTGTACTCCATGTGTTCTTTAGAAGAGATGTAGGCGAAAAATTTATCTTTTCCCTATGCCAATCGTAAGGCGTCGATCATGGCAGAAAATTGTCACAAAGTTCCGATTGAGTGTCCACCGTCAGGGTGGCCTTTTTGCAAGCTGGTTAGCGCGTCCATAGTTGTAGTTGGCCTCTTCGACATCCCCGCGGTCCCACGCCGCGCTAGCGCACTGGAGATAGGCGTGCCACAGGAGGTTCGGGTCGTAGCCCTCGGTCGAGCGGCACGTCGCCTGGAACTCCAGTACCTCACAAAGATGCTCCGTGACGTAGCGGTCAGAGCCGCCTTACTCCGCGTTGTACTGAGCAATTCCCCGTAGGCTAGAAGGCTCGGGGCGATATAGAAGGGGTTGCTATCTTCGGCGTTTTCTAGCCCAGTCAGCAGGTTTCCCATAATCGTCCGAAACGCGGCCTCAGAGTCGGGAAGCTCCCCGACGATTTTCCTGAGTGTGTTGATGCCCTCTTGGGCTCCTAGACCAAAAGCTGTTGCGACTCCATCCTCCAACCAGACGTCCAGGCATGAAAGATGTGTCTAAGGCGATTGAGGCCGTGCGCGATCGCGGTGTTCGACTCGGCCTATTTCTGTGTCTATTGATGGGGCTAAACTGTCCGATAGGGATCGATATAGGCGCGGCAGTCGGGCGAATCACGCTGCCTGCCCCTAGATTCCGTCGATATACCGGACTTCCCGAGCGCCCAGGGACGCCTGGAAAGCGTGTATACGTGAAGCGTATCGAGGGTTCGAATCTGTCTCCGTCCGTGCCCGTTGCCCCACTTACTTAGTGTGCGAGCGAGATTCATGCTTCCCAAAGGAAAATTACACCTTCCTTGGATTGACTGAGTATCTGAAGTTAGGTGGGCAGTTCGTAGATTTGTGCTGATCCATCGCGGTCGATCTCGATAACACGGTTGACCATGCTCGGTAGCGAAATCGCCAAGGATAGTGCCTGTGTAAAAAGGGCGATCTGCTCATCTCGACGAACATTGGGGAGAATCACGATCAGACCTGCGTGTAAATCGACCTGCTGAACGAGAGTAATGAAATCATCACGATTGTTGGTAACGAAAGTGAAGCTCTCGTCTTGTATTTGGGCGAATAGCGCCGGATCTTTCAGCGCATTCCATCCACGGTGAGCGACGTGGTATGCCTCGAATCCGGCCTGCTGTGCGACATTGACGAGCCGAACGGTTAGGCATTCGTCAATAAGAATGCGCATCCAGGGGTGTGGGGAATGGTTCTAGGTTGTAGAGGATGTCAGCCAAGGTCCTCCCCTGGGACGGCCCCGGCGTGGGGTCACCTTCGTATACACAAGGGCAGCACTCAATCCGTCTTCTGTTAGCGAGGGGTAGTCTGCGAGCAGTTCAGCCGTGGACGCTCCTTGCTTCACAAGATCGGCCAGCATATAGACAGGCACACGCGTCCCACGGACTACCGGCTCACCGCCACGGATGTCCGGATCAGAGACCACGCGGGCTTCCGCATCACGTAAGAGGCGGATTCGTTCCTCGACATGACGTTGGGCCTCTTCGACATTCACCTCAACCACGCCTAAGTCGATGCGCGCTGTAACCCGAGCGGGCCATCGCGACCGCAACTCTTGATACAGCCGTTTGCGGTACGGGCGCTGTAGCGCTGTGGAAAGCACTTTGAGCAAGGTCAGGTAGATTAATTCTGGTTCTCCCACTTGCCGGGCGCCGGACGAACGGCTGCGAATGCGCTGCCCGACAATTTCCCCACGGTCGATTGCCTTATTAATGCTGATCGGCGAGAGGCCAGTTATAAAAGCTGCCTCAGGCGGGCTAAATCCGGATATCAATGCTTTTATCATAATTCATCCCCGGTATGGTGATGAATTTAACGATTTGGACGATTTTACGCTAGAGATAGGGAAGGGGTCCTCTTTAGGCCATACGTAGCAGTGCCCCTAGGAGGCTCAAGCCCGAGTGGGTGTTCACGTAGTTGTGTAAAACTTGGCGAACCTCCTCCAGCTAACACCTTAAAAACACAAGCGGAGGCAGGACGCCGCACTGGTGTCTGGTGCTGAACTAGTGAGCAGTGTCTTTCTTCAGATAGTCGATAATCGTTGTACGATCCGCGGCACTCATTTTCGGCGCGGTCTTTTCCAATAATCCACCAAATGTTTTGATCTCTTCTGGGGTCCCAGGATATCCAATGTTTTCATTGTTCGGCGGTAGTGCAAACGAAGAGGCGATCTCTTTGCCGTTCGCGTCAATGAAGGCAAACATCGGAGGTCCGCCTTGCAGACCAAGGGCTTGCATGACGGAATCAACACCGGGATTCTCCAAGGCCTTATTTGGCCCCTGTTCCAGGGCTGTCAATGGAACGATGACATAATACGCCGCCATGACGGGGCCTACCTCCTTCGAGTTCAACATCGCATCGAGCCGATGGCACCAAGTACACCAAGAAGCGCCAACATGTACCAGGACGACCTTGTGGTTCGCCTTGGCAATTTTCGTAGCCTGGTCAATGACCGCTTTTGCTGGAAGCGGTGTCCGGACTGTACCGGTCATTGCAGCGGCGCTGGAGGTATTTGAATCGCTCGTTGACCCCGATTGTGCGAGAGCGGGTGTACTGAGCACCAAGCAAAGTCCTAGGATATGAAGACGTGGCATCGGTTCGGTGCGGTTATGGGAGAGGGGGGTAGACCATAATGATCGACTCCTGATGGAGTGAATCTATGCAGTTAAGAATAAGACACTTTCTCGGTATCTTGTCGATGCCTCAGGCTGATCCGGACAACAGCTGGGGTAATTAGCAAACCGGTGCCTTCAGCCTCTTGCTCTGCGGTCCCGATTAGTTCCGCGAATAGCGAGACTTTGTAGATTCGAATACTCCTGACACCCCAGACAACTGGGCACCGGGGCATCGACGTGCTATGCCGGATCAGCCACTCCGCGGACGTGCTTCACCAGCAGTTTGCGCACTGTCTCCGCCAGCGGTCCTCCACGTGCTCCCGTCCCTCACCCACCCCGACTTGAGATGGCGCAAGCCTGAGTACAGCAGCTCGATACGCTTTCACCCCTCCCGTAGGATCGCTCAACTCCATAGGCATCTCGCTCTACTCAAATGTTGGCGACAACTGGCTTCCACAGCAGGCCATTAGGATCGGGAGGTACAGGAGTGTAGTCACTCTCCCCCGCATGGTGGTGTTGAGAAGAGTCACGATGCCTCCCGCGGTCGCTCTCGCCGCTCTTCCCTCGAGTGCCGCTTGGGTCACCCCTGGAGGGAGGGGGTTGGACGCAGCGTCGCGTAGGCCGTGGAGTAGTTCGCCCAGGTCGGGACGGCCAATCCCAGGGTCGCGCGCCCGGGCCGGTTGGGCGGACCTTGCTGACAGCTAGGCGGACTGCGGTGGAGACTCGGCCGCTGCTCCGATCCGCCGACCGTGCCGCGCGATCGCAGGGTCGTGCCCCGGTATCGGCGAGTTGTCCGATACTGGCGCTCAGGTGCACCTTCCTGTCCGTCGGTGTGCTCCCGAGTGCCCGTCGGTCGTCCGGTCCAAACCAGTGGGAGCTCGGAGCCATCGGTGGGGCGTCGTCCTGTTCCGACGGGACGCTTTGCGCGCGCGCCTGGCTGCGCGGTGCAGGCGTCTGGCGCCTCGCCGGTGTCGCGGCGCTGGCCGGCGCGCCCCGTGGGTAGCGCGGCGGGATCGCATCGCCGCCCATCCCTGCTGGTGGGTCGCGGGTCGCGTGCGCCAGTCCGTGGCCTGGTGGCGGCTGGCAGTGCACTCGTGTCGCCAGACGGCGCTACAGAAACGGAGGGTCGTGCCCCGGGGCCGCAAGGTTGGAGCACGCAATCATTTGGCTGTGCTCGAGAGTCGCCCAGCGGTGCCGTGCGGTTCTTCGGCCACGGTCCGCTGCCTGTGGGTCGTCTGGTCCAGTCGTGTGTCGGTGGTGCGGTCGCCGCGGACGCGGCCTGGAGGTGTTGCGACGGTTCCACGTGAACTGCCAATTCCTGGTTGGGAAGATGGCCCCTTCTTATAATGGCTAGGATCATGAGATCTGCCCAGCGCAGCTTGTGTGAAGGATCTCAGCCGATCCCCGTACCGCGGTTGATCCTATCTCCACGATGCCTCGGTTGTCCTGGCGTACCCACCGCTGTCCGGTGATGTATCCGCCAGACCGTGGGTGGCCCGTGACTTGATTCGTGGCAGAATGGTGTTATGCCGGTTGCATTATGCATTATATATGACTCGGCGGCTGCCATGACTCGGGCTCGAGGACGGGAGACGCCGACCAATCCGTTTGACTATGGAAGCGCCATCGCCCCCAGTGCGCTCGTCGATCGGGTCGATGAGGTTATGCGTCTCAGCCGCGCGGGGGCGCGGCGGGAGCGCATCTTCTTCATCGGACCACGCCGGTATGGGAAAACGTCGATTCTGCGGGCGGTCGAGCAGCGATTGACGGCGGAGGGGCTAGTCGTGCTTCGTCACGACGCCGAGAAGTATGAGTCGCTTGATGTGCTGGCGCAGGCCCTCATTACGGGCGCTGCGCGTGCGCTCACGGGGCGGCTCGATCTAGCGCAGCGGGCGCTCGGCCGATTTTTTGCGACGCTCAAGCCCGAGGCAACTTTTCATGCGGTCGATCAGACGTTGAGTGTCACCCTCGGGGTGCGTGGCTCGGCCGAAACGTCCCGGATGCCGCTGTTAACCGACGCGTTGGATGGCATCAATGCCCTGGCCAAGAGTGCACGGCGGAAAGTGGTCGTGATCCTTGATGAATTGCAACAAGTGGTGGTCGACGGTGGCGTCACTGCCGAACGGCAGCTCCGGTCGGTGGTCCAGACGCATGAGCATGTGGGCTGCATCTTCGCGGGATCGAAGACGCGATTGCTCATCGATATGACGCAGGACCACAGCCGGGCGTTCTACAAATTGGGCGCGAGACTCTTCTTAGGGCCGATCCCGCGCGATGACTTCCGCGCGTTTCTCTCGCGGAGCTTCGCGGCCGCCGGTGTGGCCACGTGACTCGCCGCCCTCGACCGCATCCTCGAGCTCGCTGAGGACGTTCCCTACAACGTGCAACGGCTGGCGCACGCCTGTTGGGATGCCGTGGTGGGGGCGGGTGGGACCCTCACCACCGATATCGTCGACCAAATCCTGCGCCAGGTCGTGCTGGAGGACGATCCGGCCTATACACAACTCTGGTTGAGTCTCACGATGACCCAGAAGAAGGCCCTGAAAGCGTCATTGCTGAAGCGGGCGCCACTTGCTCTCCAAGGAGACGAGTGTCAGGCATGATGTGCCGACCCCGAGTCTGCAACGCGCGTTAGCGACGCTCGATACCCGGGGCATCGTCCCGGTTCGATCTCCATCGCCAACGCGCTCCTTGAGGTGTGATTTTAGGTACATTTAAGGATGCCTCGAGCCCAAACGGCCATGGCCATCCGCATTGTCCCACTGGGGACGGCATCTCAGGATGACTTGAGCGCCAGGACAACCGTCGCGGAACGTCTGGCCATGGTCGTGAAATTGACCCGCCAAGGATGGGCGCTTGCACAGCGCTCAATGCCAACGTACACGCGAGCCGATGCTCCCATGAGTCTCGTTCCTTTGAATCACAGGTCTCGTCAACCGCGGTAATCGTGGAACCTGATTTCTTGGATTTTGTCGGAGCCCTGCTCCGAGCCCATGCGCGGTTCCTCGTGGTGGGTGCCCAAGCGCTGGCGGTGCATGGCGTCCCACGGGCTACTGGCGATATTGACATTTGGATTGATCGAAGTGCAGATAATGCGGAGTGCGTCTGGACAGCCTTGCTCGAATTTGGCGCCCCTGTTGGCACGCTTCAGATTTCGCCAAATGATCTTCGTCAACCGAATATGGTGGTCCAAATCGGAGTCCCGCCCTGTCGGATTGATATTCTCACCGACGTCAGCGGTCTTGTCTTCGCCGATGCCTGGGATGATCGGTGCGTATGTCGAGTGAGCGACATAGACATTCCCTTTATCGGACGCACCGCGTTCATCCAAAACAAACGCGCCAGTGGCCGGTTTAAAGACTTCGGCGATATTGAGGCACTCGGGGAAACGGTGTAACACAAGTGACAGAACCACGGGTCCCGTCTGGAGTGTCGTCTATAAACAGGTGATACCTATCTGCATGCTAGCGACTCTATTATCTTCTGAGGATGGCGCCGGCATCCCTGCCCTTGGCAACCCCATTGGAGCTCATCCGGGCGATGGCGGACCGGATCGTCCGGCAGTTCCATCCCGAGATGATCGTGTTATTTGGGTCCTATGCCCGTGGCGAGGCAACCCAGGATAGTGACGTCGACCTGCTCGTCGTAATGCAGGTGGCGCACTCACGTCGTGAGGTGCGCCGGCAAGTCTACCGGGCCTTGGATGATCGCCTATTGCCCCTCGACGTTGTCATCGCCACTCCGGAGCAAGTGGAGCGTCAACGGTCGCAGGTCGGTACCATGATCTACCCCGCGCTCCAGGAGGGGCGTGTCCTGTATCAGCATCAGGCGGATGAATAACGCGGCGGCGAGTGAGCGCGATGCGGTGATCCGTCGATGGGCTCGCAAGGCAGATGCGGATTTGCGGAATGCCGAACATACATTGACGCTTGGGGAAGATTGTCCATTGGACACCGTTGGCTTTCATGCCCAGCAATGCGCAGAAAAATATCTGAAGGCGCTGCTCGTGGCTTACGATCTACCGGTCCCGCGGATCCATGATGTTCGGAAACTGGCCCAGCTGTTGTCTGCAAGCGATGCGCTCCCAACCGAGATTGATACGCTCGCGCTGAATGATCTGACGGCGTACGCGGTCGACAGTCGATATCCTGACGATGATGAGGAGCCCTTGGATCGGATGACAGTGGAAGCGGCCGTTCTGGTTGCGAAACAGGTTCGGACTGCGGTCCGAGCCGTAGTGCTGGTGCATACGGCACTGACTGAGGTGAACAGTCATCAACCCCGATTACTCTGAGGGATGTGCGGCGGGCTCCCTTCCTGATCGTCGAGTCGACAGCTCCGTAGGACATATCTTCCCTGTCATGAACAGGTTCTGACGCTGTGCTTCTCCCCTGCAGAGCACAGTCTCGCGTCCCAACGGACCCCACCGGAAATTCCCCTTGACGCCCCCGCCGGACTGAACGCCTGGAGAGCGTGCGCCGCCGACGGCGGCGCGGGCGATGAGGACTGCGGCCAGTGCGCCTTCGCATGGGCGGTGTCCGATCTCACCAGTCGTGCGGGACACAGCACCTGCGGATGGTCCCACCCCGTCTGGCGACCGCGCGTCATCGCCTGCCCGCCGCGCGAAGTCGACAGCGGCGCGTGCGCCCTCGCCGGTGTGCCCGCCGCGCTCGTGAGCCAGAGGTGCACGAGCGCGGCCGAGCCGTTCGCTGTCGTTCGCCGATCATGCCACGTCCGCTGTCCGCGGTGCGGTCTCGTGTGCCCATGGGTCGCGGTCACGCGATGGTGGGGCGCTCTCGCCTGGACCGTGTCCGACATCGTCTGCGGGTGTGACGAATTCGCCGGAGTCGTGTGCGATTTCGTCTGTCCACTGTGCAAACTCGCGTGCGAGCGGTGCGCCCCCAGCTGCGTACGGTCCACGGTCCCGCGGCCGTGCTCCGACGGCGGTGGGACACCGGCCGCCCGGATCGGGACGGGGTCCAGAGTCGTCTGCCCGGTGATCGATGTCCCCCGGCCGCGGTGTGCACCCAGGGGGACTGTGCCCACGGTCACCTGGACGGCGGGTGACGTCGCGGGGCCCGTGCACAGCAGCATCTGTACTCGACCCGACCAGGGCTGACCGGTGGGCGCGATCGTGGAGACGGTGTCCACCGCGGTGTGGACACGGCCAGACGTCGTCGGGCCGCTGCTCGACCGGGCGTCGCTGGTGTGTCCTGTCCCCTGGAGGGTACGCACGATGGGTTGCACCACGAACATCGTCGTCGGGACATCGTTCGCCGCCGCGAGGACGCCGCCTCACGGCGTCTGGCTCCGGCCTGCCGTCATCGGGACATCGAAGAACGCCGTCTGGCACCCGTCGTGCGCAGATCACCACGCTCTCCTCCCGTAGTGTGTTGAGAGTGCAGTCACTCCCTACAACATCGAAGGCAGCATGACGATCATCCATCACCCCATCCTACTCCGGCCGCATTCCACCCCCACCCGTCGTTCCAGAATCCCCTCTCTCCCGCCCACGATGCGGAAATAACTCCCGCAGCCGCGTCTGCTGCTCCGGCGTCAACACCGAATCGATCCGCGCATGCGTCTCCATGAACACCTGCCGCATCTGCGGACGCATCTGCTGCTGCACCTGCTCGATCCGCCGCATACTCTGCGCCATAATCGAATCCACCTGCGTCCGTTGCGTCGGCGTCAGCGCCAACGCTCGTGCCATCCGGTCGTCCATCAACCGTGGCCCATGCATGCCATGAAACAGGCCAGGCGCTCCACCACCGGGCCGCCATCCGCTGCGCCCCCGCCACGACGGATGAAACACGGTATGCTCCAACACGACCCCGCCCAACATCCCAATACACAACATCGCGATCATCGCCAGAATCATCGGCACCCGCGACGCCCGGCGTACGGGCGCCTCCGCGAAATCAAAGTCGTCCATCATTCCCGACTACTCGCGAGCAATGTTTCCGCGTCCACCGGCTCCCCAACATTCGATAGAAAGTCCTCTTCCGAAATCTCTCCAACACTCGCCGCGAACAGCTCACGCCGATGCTCCCGAACAACATCCCCCGTCGTCGACACCGCGGCCGAGCTCCCTAACTCACTCGCCCCCGTCTCCTGACTCGGCGACGCATGCAAGAACACCAGCAGAAACGCCGCGCTCGCCGCTAGTCCAACCGAGACCACCCCGCCGACCCACTGCGCCCGCACCGTCCGCCGCGCCACTCGCGCCCGCCGCAGCCGCTCACCACCAGCCGCCCCAATCTGCCGCGCGACCCGCTCGAAGTGCAGATCGTCCATGACGCTATCCGGCCCAATCGCTCGCAGCATCTCCGCCACGCGGCCATCGTCCTCTATCCCATCATTCTCGATATCACGCATCAGTCATCTCCACACAATGCCGCCAACTCACCCCGCAACGTCGCGCGCGCCTGGTGCAAATACCATCGCACCGTCCCAGGTGATACATCCAACATCGCCGCCACTTCCGCCGTCTCCAGCCCCTCAACATCCACCATCTGCACCACAAACCGCTGCCGCTCTGGCAACCCATCCAACGCGACCCGCAACTGCTCCCGAATCTCCGCCCGCTCCGCATCCAAATGTGGCGACACCCGCTCATCATCCATCGTCTCTGGCACCGCCTCCGTCCGCCGAACCGCTCGTGCCTTCCTGGCATTCAACCCGTGATTCGTCAGAATCCGAAAGAACCACGGCCCAAACGGTCGCTCCACATCGAACGTCTCGATCCGGTCCAACGCCGTCAAGAACGCTTCTTGCACGAGATCTTCCGCATCCTCCCGATGCCCAAGCAGCCGATACGCCACCGAGTACGCCCGCCGCAAATATCGCCGAACCAGCGCGTCGAACGCCTCGACGTCGCCATTGCGGACCTGTCTCACGATCGCCGCTTCCTCCCGCAGCTCGGCAACCGCATCCGGAGAACGATTGAACACTGGATCGCTACGCACAGCTCTGCCGATCGTGGAAACGGACCACTACGCGATGAGTCGACCTTGTCATATACAGTATACATTCCAAGCGGTCCAAACGTTGGTCTGTACTCATCAGCCAACGTTTACGGCCACTCAGGTGTACTCTCGCGATCAGATCCCAATGTCTCATACCGGGATATTCTTGTCCCCTTTCTCCATGGAGTCCTCAGGCAGTGACCACACCATTCGCTAGTCAGTCTCGCCGCGCACGATCCCCCTGGACGCGACTCGCCGCAGCCGTCCCCCTCAGTCTCCTCGCCACAGTAGCCTGTAGCGACTCGACCAGCACGACGACGGCCGCCACGTACATTACCGCGGACCTCGGCAACGCCCAAACGGGCACCGTCCAAACCACGCTGCCAGAATCCCTGACCGTGCTCGTCACCGACGTCAACAATAGCCCACTCTCAGGCATCACCGTGACCTGGACTGGCAGCGCCTTTGCCGGTGTCCCCAGCAGCTCCAGCGTCGTCACCAACTCCAGTGGCCTAGCGAAGGTCGCCTGGCTCCTCGGCTCCACGGCCGACACCGGCTCGATGATCGACTCGATGACCGCCTCGATCGCCACCAGCACCGGCACCATCTCCGCCGTCTTCACCGCGATCGCCACCCCTGGCCCAGTCGCAGCCATCACACCGGTCTCGCCCACCACGAGTACTGACCCTGCTGGGACCGTCGTTGCAGTCCAGGCCAAGGTGATCGATCAATACAACAACCCAATCTCGAACGCCACCGTCACCTGGTCCCTCGTCGGTGCCGGTACGTTGAGTAACACCACCACCACTACAGACGTCTCCGGACACGCCGGGGTAAACTGGACCCTAGGCAGCGGAAGCGGTACCGTCACGGCCTCCGTCGCCATCCCAGGCGGCACGACGGAAACCACGACCTTTACCGGTACCGGTTCGTAAGAGGTTGTTTCTTTTTGAGCTCGCCGAAAGGGGGGTCCGGAGCCGTAGCCCGCTCGGCGAGCTCAAAAAGAAACAGCCTAAGTGTGCGGGTGGGAAGGGTAGGCACGTCTACTTACATTTAGGGTATCTCCCAATACCGGTGTCTTCGGAGCGCCCCAAACCCTATTGGTCGAGCGAGCTACGGCTCCGCAAGGCTCTTTCGACCAATAGGGTTTGGGGCGCTCCGAAGACACCACTGGGGTGCGAGCGTTTCTTGTAGACCATGTAAGGAGGACAGTTGGAGGGTACCGTAACCAGCGAACGCGAACAGATCGAAGGGACGATCATGATGGAAAGCGTCCTCCCCTCTTTCCTGAGCGCCGCCCGCGCCCGTGCCGAAGCACACCCAGCCGCCAACGATCTCATCGTCGGTCTGATCGCCGCCCTAGAAAGCAACGCCAAAGCCGCCGATGAAGGCGAAGACGGTCTCTGGACCGCCGCCGCTGCACTCGCACGCGCTATCTTCGAAGAGCAATGGCTAGCCCAACGGCTCATCGATCACTCCCAAGAACTCGACAAACGCGACGGCTACGCCTGGAAAACCCTCTGCACCCTCTGCTACATCGGCGCCTCCCTCGACCCACACGCCCTCCCGATCCTCTCGGTCAATCTCCACATGGCGATCGCCGAATTCGTGTACAAAGGCACCCATCACCTCCCAGAGCTGTATGAAAAGGCCGTCCTCGATTGGTTTACCACCTATTGGCGGCGTATCTTCGCCGACGCCCGGTACCGCTTCTGGGGACCCCGCTTGGTCGAGATGGACCTGCGGACCGTGATGCAAAGCGACCCCCAAGTGCGGCTCCAACGCCTCCTACGCGCCATGGCTACTGGACTGAGCACATCGCTCCCGGAGCGGGGACGGGAATGGTTCGAGCAGGCATTGGGGTAACAATGTTAGCTTCCATATAGTCTATTTCCAACCTAATGAGGTGTACGATGCGTGTTCTCTACTGTCTTGGACTCCTCCTACTGGCGCCCCCAGTGGCGGCCCAGGTGGACATGCAACTTCCGGTCGGTACCCGTGTGCCGATTATCACCACGACTGTCCTTTCGAGCGCGACCACCCAAAAAGGGAGCCACTTTACCCTGGCCGTCGATTCCGCCGTCACGGTATTCGGAGTCCCGCTCATCGCGAAAGGCGCTCTGGTCTGGGGGACCGTCCTCAAGGCCGATCCCGCTGGTCGGTTTGGGCATGCCGGATTACTCACAGTCGCGGTCGATTCGGTGCAAGCCGTCGATGGCCAACACCTGCGGCTAGTCGGGAGCACCGCCAGCAAGGTTGGCGGCGGTCCTACTGGCGCTGCGGCTAGCGCCGCCAATGCAGTGGCGTCAATCCCGATAGCTGGAAGCGCGATCGGGTTCTTTCAGCACGGCAACGACGTCGTCTATCAGGTCGGGACTCGCTTCTCCATGGTGACGATGGCCGACATGGTGATCCACGTCCCCGACAGCCTCATCAAGAAAGCTGCGCCGGCTGGCTCCGACAGCACAACGTCCCACCCGGACAGCACCGCTTCGCACCCGAACGGCACAGTGCCTGGCAAGGATAGCACCTCCCGGTGATGGCGCGACAGCTGGCCGGCCTGGTCGTTCTCCGCCTGCTGGCTACGGTAAGTGCACATGCACAGACCTCTCCAAGCCAGATCCCCGACTCCGTCCGGCAGGAGCACATGGTGCACGTGTCTCCTCACCTGATCGTCTTCGATCCCACCACCAAATCCGCCACCCTGGAATTCAGCAACATCGGTAGCACCCAGACCGATGCCGAAGTCGTTGTCCAATTCGGCTTCACCGCCTGGCAAAATCGAGACACCGCGCTCTTCACCCCCAACTGGTTCCGCGAGCGCGTCCACGACACCGTCATGGTCAACCCAACCGCCAAAGACCACTATCTAGGCGCGTGGCTCTCTGGTGTCCCATCACACATCCTCCTCAAGCCCCACGAGACCAAACGCATCACCCTCCGAATCGCCCCACCCAACGACCTCCCCAACGGCGAATATTTCGCCCGCATCGTCACCATCGTCCGCCCCGTCTTCAAGAACCGCGGCGGCGAACCCAAAGACACCAGAACCATCTACCGCCTCCCCGTCGTCGGCCGGGGCCCACCCCCCATCCGCGACTCCGTTCGCGTCTTCTATCGCCAAGGCCCCCAGACAATGGGACTCAAGGTGATCCAAGCCGAAGCCGAGATCGACACCTCCAGAGCCGCTGAAGCTGCGGGAGTGGGCCCAAACCCACTCCGCATTCTTCTCCGCGTCCACCTCACCGGCACCGCCCACTTCGAAGGCTACATCGGCGTCTACTACGTCTCCGCGGACGGCGTGGTGACCCAACTCACCGCCAAAAACGGCGCAGCCTTCGCCATCCACACCGACGGTGTCATGCGCTGGTCCGGCCAAACCGACGGCCTAGAGCCAGGCCACTACATCGCGATCATTCAGTTCACCGAAAATCAGGACGAATTCCCCCCGTCCCAGCGCATCCCCATGGACCCCGTCAAAGTCGAAATCCCCTTCGACCTCCCATAACCACAGGGTCATTCGAGCACCCTCCATCTGTGCGCGCACCCACGCCCACACCCCTTCACGACCCCATCCCCATGCTCGATCTCACCAAGAGCCGTGTCCTTATCACCGGCGGCGCCGGCTTCATCGGCAGTGCCCTCGCCTGGTCTCTCAACCAACTCGGCTGCGATCGCATCGTCATCACCGACTTCCTCGAAACCACCGAGAAGTGGCGCAACCTCACCCCCCTCCGCTTCGAAGACTACCTCGAAGCCGATACCCTCTTCGACGCCCTCCCCAAACTCGGCGACTTCCAACTCATTCTCCACATGGGCGCCTGCTCCTCCACCACCGAACACGATGCCGCCTACCTCATCCACAACAACTACGAATTCACCAAACGCCTAGCTGCCCACGCCCTCACCACCAATACCAAATTCCTCTACGCCTCCTCCGCCGCCACCTACGGCGACGGCGCCGCCGGCATGAGCGACACCGACCCAGCCTTACATCGCCTCCGCCCGCTCAACATGTACGGCTATTCCAAACACCTCTTCGACCTCTACGCCGCCCGCCACGGCCTCCTCGATCAGATCACTGGCCTCAAATTCTTCAACGTCTACGGCCCCAACGAGAACCACAAAGGCGAAATGCGCAGCCTCGTCAACAAAGCCTACACCCAAATCCTGGACACCGGCGAAATCACCCTCTTCAAAAGCCACAACCCCGCCTACGAGGATGGCAAACAACAACGCGACTTTCTGTATATCAAGGACGCCGTCGCCATGACCCTCCACCTAGCCACCACCCCTAAAGCGACCGGCCTCTTCAACATCGGCAGCGGCACCCCCCACACCTGGCTAGACCTCGCCAATGCCCTCTTCGCCGCCCTCGGCAAGCCCCCCAAGATCCGCTTCATCGACATGCCAGAAGCGCTCCGCCCCAAATACCAGTACTATACAAAAGCCGACCTGACCAAACTCCAAGCCACCGGCTATACCACCAAAATCACCCCACTCCCAACCGCCATAGCCGACTACGTCCAAAACTACCTAGCCACCAACCACCACCTAGGCGACCCCATCCCATCTCAGCCCTAAGTTCCAGAACTCCCTAGCGCGCGCGAGACCAGGGATGAGGGTGGGCTGCTAAGGGCGTTGCAGAGCCGTAGCCACAGGCAGCCCACCCTCATTCTTGGCCTCGCGCCGCGCGGTGACCCGCGCACTAGTCCCCGATTCAGCGCAAACACGGAGAAACACGGAGGGTGAGGGATTCGAACCCCCAAGCGGTCACCCGCGCTCGTTTTCAAGACGAGTGCAATAGCCATTCTGCCAACCCTCCGGACCCCGTTACTGCAACTGCGGCCCCAATGCCTGCGTCAACTCCGCCCCCTTAGCGACGGCTCGCACCTGCGTCATCACCTTCTGTGCATCAGCCGCCCGCCCAACCTCTTGCAGCGCCTGCGCCAAATCCACCCCCGTCCGCACATACATATACGGAATCCCCACCGACGGTTTATCCAACCACCGCTCCTTCGCCGACAGCGACCGAATCCCATCAAACGACTGCGTCCACAACGCATACGTCGTATTCAGATCAAACCATCCTTCACCCGGTAAATTCACGATAGACGAAGACGCCACTGGCACCTCCGGCACCAACTTCCGCGCTAGCCCCACCACCACCGCGTGATTCGTAAACCCTAACTCCTCCGGATAATTCCCATCCGTCCGGCTAAAGAACACCGGCCGCGCCGGGAATGCATCCCGCACGATAAACAACACAAACAGATCCGCCCGATCCAGTCCACGATACCCACCGCCCAGATCCCGCCCAGCGACCGTGACCGTTAGCCCACCACCGCCAGGAAACCGCTGCGGCGAACTCACCGGATACGCTTCCTGTACCTCATCCGACTGCGCCAACGTCATATTCACCAACGGCTTCGTCGGCAACGGCCACTGCTGCGACCGATACACCGCCGGCCCATTCGCCACATCATACGGCCGCGCCGCATTCCGAATCATCTGCCGCGTATACCAATCCGTATTCAACAACGACGTACACAACACCGTGACGTCCTGCCGAATCCCCTCTACCTCCTGCGCATACCACAGCGGGAACGTATCATTGTCCCCAACCGTGATCAGTACCCCATACGGCTCCACCGAATCGAGCAAATCATGCGCGAAGTCCCGCGTATCTGTCTGTCCATGCCGCGACGCCGACGACCAGTTCGCGAAGATCGGTACAAACACAATCGCCATCAACGGCGATGCCGCGATCCAACTCGCCCGCTTCGGCACCTTCACCGTCTCCTTCCCACGCGTCACCGTATCCGCCCCAATCACCTCCGCCACCTTCTCCCACACATAAATCAGTCCGAGCGCCACCCACACACTCCACGCACTGAAACTCCACAGATAGAAGTAATCACGATCACGTACCTCCCGCGCCACCGAATCCCCCAACTCCGGCGCCTGCGAGTACCCATACTTGAAGTTCATATAGTAGATCAACAACAACGTCACACTGAAGATCAACGGCCCGAAGAACGAAAAACTTCGTCGGTCCCGCGTCCAGTGGACATACCCACCCGTGAGTCCCAACAGCAAGAAGATCCACGCCAGCATCGCCTGCGCTCCCGCATGCTGTCCATCCGGATCCCGCAACCACTGCCACTTGAAGTACAACCACCACATCCCGACCTGCCCACTAAACGGTGCCTGCCGATCCATCAACGACGGCTTGCCATACTGCCCGCGATTGAAGTTGTACATGAACCGGTCATACGTCGACTGCGTGAACGTACACGCCACTTCCAACTTCGTCGAACACCCAGTTGTCTCCCCTTCATTGATTCGCGGAAAATGCGCGGAGCGAATCGGTTGTGTGAGAAAAGGAGTGTTTCCAAGCCCGAGAGCGCCAATCACGACGAAGGCCAGCGGGATGTAGCGAAAGCGTTTTCTGGCCACCCAGATCCCAAGACTCATGAGAATCGCTGCTACAATGCACGCACGCCCAAGAGTATCGCCCGCGAAAGCTAGTGTAAGCATGGCGAAGCCCACGATACCGACGACGACATACGTAATGGCGGTGCTCATGGTCGCATCGATCGACGCAATGAACGTTTTCGGACGCCGGATCAGCACCGCGATCGCGACTGCGGGCAAGGCTAGAAATCCTGCCATGTGGTTCGCGTACCCCAGACCGCTGATATACGCGATGAGTATCAACAACCGGTCAGCCTTCGGGCTGTCTGGATCATCGCACCAGCGGACAGTAAGCCAGGCGACGATGGCCATGCCGACTAGCGATTCCGTATACACCTTTTCGTTTACCACCGACTGCGCCCACACCGTGAACGCCGTTGCTCCTACAAAGGCTGCCAACGCCCCCCCCCTGCGATCCGCTGCCACCGCCTGGTCAGCCAACTCACGAGTACTCGCTCAGTAATGAGGAACCACATCCCTGCCGAAACCGCGCTACACAATGCGGCGAGAATGTTGATCCGAGTCGCGACTCCCCCCCCCGATCGGGAGAATCGCGAAGACACGTCCGATTAGGACGAAGAGCGGGTTCCCGGGTGGGTGGGGAAGACCGAACGTATATGCGGCGGCGATATACTCACTAGTATCCCACATCGCCGTAGAAGGAGACAGGGTAATGAGGTACAGGAGGAAGATGATCGCGGCGGCGATCGTGGCCGCGCTATACGACGGGCGGTAGTCGAGGTCTGCCTGAACGGGAGAGGTCATGGCGGAAATTTAACGGTCAGATTAGTGGCGGAACTGGCGTTGTCCCGTGAATACCATCGCGATCCCATGTTCGTTGGCGGCCTCGATGACCTCTGTGTCCCGAACAGACCCCCCGGGCTGAATGATGGCCGTCACCCCAGCCTCAGCTGCCTGATCCAGGCTATCCCGGAACGGGAAGAAGGCGTCTGACCCTAGGATAGACCCCTTGGGCTCGTGACCCGCACTCTGCGCCTTATGCACGGCCAGGAACGCGGCGTCCACCCGGGACATCTGCCCCGCGCCGATTCCAATCGTCGCCCCGTCTCGCACGAGGACAATGGCGTTGGATTTGACGCTGGCCACGGCCTTCCAGGCAAACAGGAGATTCACCCGCTCGTCGTCCGTGGGCTGCCGATGCGTGACCACCTGCCAGGTCGTCACATCAAAGACCGTCGAGGCACGTTCCTGCGCCAAGAAGCCACCCCTTACCCGCTTGTAATCAAGCGCCCGGGGTGACCAGTTGGCCGTCCCTTCGAGCACCCGAAGATTCTTCTTCCGTCCCAGCACCTCAATCGCCCCTTCGGAGAACTCCGGAGCGACAATACACTCCACAAACAGCCCAGACACCGCATCAGCTGCGGCGTCGTCAACCGGAACACTAAACGAGATCACCGACCCAAACGCCGAAGCCGGATCACACGCCAATGCCTTCTGATACGCCTCGACCGCCGTCGCCCCCGTCGCGATCCCACAAGGCGTCGTATGCTTGATGATCGCGCAACACGTCTCCCCAACAAACGCATCCGTGGCGAGCAACGCCCCCTCCAAATCCAACAAATTATTAAAACTCAGCTCCTTCCCCCCGTGCTGCCGCAACGCGGCAAGCCCAGCATTCCGCGACTCCACATAAAACGCCGCCTGCTGCCCAGGATTCTCCCCATACCGCAGCATCTGCGCCCGCTCAAACGACACCGCCACCCGATCCGGTAACAGATCCTCCCGCTGAATCGCGAACCACGTCGCGATCGCACTATCATACGCCGCCGTATGCTCGAACACCTTCGACGCCAACACCCGCCGCAGATCGACATCATCATCCTTTGCCTGCAACGCCGCCAACACCCGCGAATAATCGTTCGGATCACACACCACCGTCACCGACTCGAAATTCTTCGCCGCCGACCGCAACATCGCCGGCCCCCCAATATCGATCTGCTCGATCACATCATGCGGCGCCACATTCATCTTCGACGCCGTCTCCCGGAACGGATACAAATTCACCGCCACCAGATCAATCGGCGGAATCGAATGACTCGCCAACGCACTCATATGCGCCGGCGTCTCCCGTCGCGCGAGCAACCCCCCATGCACCGTCGGATGCAACGTCTTCACCCGCCCATCCAACATCTCCGGAAACCCCGTCAGATCACTGATATCCCGCACCGCGATCGTCGCATCCCGCAACGCCTTGGCCGTCCCACCAGTGGACACCAGATCCCAGCCGAGACTCGAAAGCCCCCGGGCGAAATCAATCAGCCCAGTCTTATCAGAAACAGAAAGCAACGCAACAGGCATAACTCGTAATATCGCTCAGAAAGAATGTCGTTTAAGAAAGCGACCTATCAACCCGCAGAAGCGCCGCCACCGTCTCCACCGCCCTTGGATACACCACATGCTCCACCGCCAACACCCGCGCCCCCAACGTCTCCGGCGTATCCCCATCACAAACCGGCACCGGCCACTGCGCGATCACCGCCCCATGGTCATACCGGTCATCCACATAATGAATCGTCACCCCACTCTGCGGCACCCCAGCCTGCAACACCGCCGCATGCACATGCCGCCCATACATCCCCACCCCACCGAACCGCGGCAACGGCCCCGGATGCACATTCACAATCCGCCCCCGATACCGCTCCGTCACCACACCAGGAACCAACTTCAAATACCCCG
>Ga0206967_1005_pt2 | contig 30069 bp, 26 predicted proteins | sample Alteio_BWOrgHeat_24_FD_153259 | JGI IMG/M metagenome (GOLD analysis project Ga0206967, IMG submission 153259) | Enriched cells from forest soil in Barre Woods Harvard Forest LTER site, Petersham, Massachusetts, United States -... | ecosystem: Environmental > Terrestrial > Soil > Temperate forest >...
GTAATCTGTATCATTTTGCTTTCACCATTTGGGCTTTTTTCTATAAAGTTAACCTTTATCTTTTTAGTTGACATAGGTATCACTTCAACTAATTTATCTTCGCGGGATGCGCTCATAGTGCTTGCCTCATTTTGATTTGGTCAATAGTATATCGTATAGGGCGCATTGTAGCTCATGGCTTGTAATTGTACAACAGTTTAATTGAGGAGCATAAGATGAGTAGTGGCAGCAGAATGATTACCGTAGAACAACATAAACAATTATCCAAGTGTCTATTATGGAAAATGGAACGGGAATATTTTGAAAAACAAGGGATTACCGCTTGGCTCCATGATGTACCCTTTTATGTGACTAGCAATACTTTCATTGCCAAGGCTTATGCGCGTGTTTGTATGTATTTTGTTCGGGATTGGATTCGCAACCATCCAGAAAATAGAAAACACCCTTTTTATTTCATGGAGACAGGAACGGGTCCGGGTCGTTTTAGTTATTTTATGGTCAAAGTCATAGAAGAAATGCGCCGTGAGTTAGACATGGAAGATGTCAACATTATTTATGTGATGACAGATTTTGCAAAAGCCAATCTTGAGTATCATGAAACGCATCATGCATTAAAGCCTTACATGGAAAAAGGGGTATTAGATTTAGCTATTCATGATATGGATAAAGATACCCCGATTAAATTAATGCATTCGGGTGTGGAATTAAATCAACAAACATTAGTGAATCCACTAGTATTATTTGCCAATTATGTATTTGATACTATTCCCAATGATGCTTTTGCAGTACAAAATGGTAAGTTATATGAATTACTTGCCAACATTTCTACTGAAGAATCTAATTTAAAAAATAATTATCCTATAGAATTAGAGAAAGTCACGGTTGAATATACGGCAAAAGAAATTCATGGACCTTATTATGGTAATCCTGAATTAGATGCAGTATTAGATCTTTATAAAAATTCATTAACAGATTCTAGTGTATTAGTGCCAATTGGTTCTATACGTGGTTTAGATCATTTGCGCAAATTAGCTAATGGAAAAATTTTATTAATTTCTTCCGATAAAGCGTATAGTGACTTGCCTTCGTTAGATCATTTAGGACATCCTTCTTTGACTATTCATGGTGGATGTTTTTCAATGATGGTGAATTGCCATGCGCTAGGACAATATTATAAAAATGGCGGTGGTGAATTTTTCCCGCAATCTTCGCGTCGTGGCTTAAAAACCTGTTTTTATAGTACGTTTAGTCTTGCTGATATGCCGGAAACGCGTCTTGCTATTGCCGATTATATCGAAAAATTCAGCCCTGCTGATTTCTTTAATATTTATCGTAATATGAATGAAACTGTGCAACATGTACAAATGGATGCAATTGCTTCTTACTTGCAATTAGCGGAATGGGACCCGCAAGCGTATATGCGTATCAGTGCGCGTATTTTAGAAATTATCAATGAAGCAGATATGGATACTGTGAATTTTATGGCAGATCATATGCCAACTGTTGCATCGAATTATTATTATATGCCTAAAGCTGATTGCGTGTTATTTGAAGTGGGTGTATTTTTCCATGCGATTAGACGCTATGAACAAGCATTAGAATATTATCAAAAAGCGGAAAAATTCCTCGGCGAGCAATTTGGTTTGAAATATAACACTGCATTATGTTTAAAGCATTTAGAAAGAGATATGGAAGCATTAAAATATTTCAAGAATGCTTTAGCGATTGAGCCAGAATCTAAGGAAGCAAAGGAATGGGTAGAATATCTTGAGAAAACGGCAATGGAAGCGAAATATATGCCTAAGGGGAGGATTGAGGATAAAGGTTCAGAACAGAGATAAGCATTAAAGACGGGCTCGGGCGCACGCGCGGGCACGTTTACGAAAAAGCTAAGTCGTCATTGCGAGGAGTGAAACGACGAAGCAATCCATGAGTTATGGATCGCCACGCTTGCTTCGCAAGCTCGCGATGACGAACGCTGCTTCGTCGTGAACGTGCCCATAGGCGTCAAGCTAAGCGAATTCGTCACTTTATGATACCTTTATGTACGTTCTGGATTGCTTCGCTGCGCTCGCAATGACGAACTCCACGTCATCGCGAGGCCGCGTAAGCGGCCGTGGCGATCCATAATATAAATATGGATTGCTTCGTCGTTTCACTCCTCGCAATGACGCTTGTAATAGCGCAGGCTGGGTAATAGAACTACCTCAAAAACTGATGTATTATTACATCTTTTCTAATTGTTGTTGTAACTTCACCAGCGCAATTTCTAATTCCTGCATATTGTCACGTTCTTTTTTGACAACCTCACTTGGTGCTTTGTCGACAAAATTTGGATTTTGCAATTTATTAGAAATTCGTTCCATTTCTTTTTTAATTTTTTGAATTTCTTTTTCTAAACGAGCGGCTTCTTCTTTTTTATCAATTAAACCTTCGATAGGAATAAAAATTTCTAATTCACCTGCTAATGCTGTAGCTGATTCAGGAAGGGTTTCATTTTCTTTTAACCAAGTGACATCGCTTAATTTAGCGAGAGTATGGATAAATGTTTTATTGTTTTCATAATATTTTTTATCTTGTTCGTTACCTTTTCTGAATAATACAGCTAGTACTTTCCCCGGTGGAATATTGATTTCACTGCGAATTGTGCGAATAGCGATAACAATATTTTTTATCCAGAGCAATTCATTTTCTGCAGAAGTATTTTTTAATGTTTCATCTACGAGTGGATAAGGTTGCAGCATGATACTGTCTGATTGGATATTAAGTAAAGCTGCAATACGCTGCCAAATTTCTTCCGTGATAAATGGCATGATAGGGTGCATTAAGCGCAATAATGTTTCTAAAACAAATAATAAAGTATAACGTGTATTTTTGAATTGAATGATAGGTTTTGTTAGTTCAAGATACCAATCGCAAAGTTCATTCCAAGTAAAATCATATAAGGTATGCGCTAAGATATCGAAACGGTAAGTTTGTAATGCTTGGTGAGCTTCTGCAATAGTCGTTTGTAAACGTGACAGAATCCATAGATCAGGTAGGGAAGTACCTTGTTGATTGCCGATTTCTTGATTTTCAGTATTCATGATAACATAACGGGCAGCATTCCATAATTTATTACAAAAATTGCGATAACCTTCTAATCTTCCTAAATCAAATCGAATTTCTCGTCCATAGGTTGCAAGCGAGCAATAAGTAAAACGTAATGCATCCGTGCCGTGGCTTGCAATTCCATTCGGAAATTGTTTACGCGTATTTTTTTCGATACTTTGCGCCATAGCAGGTTGCATTAAACCTTGGATACGTTTTTGAATAAGGGCTTCTAAATCAATTCCATCTATTAAATCCAAAGGGTCTATGACGTTTCCTTTAGTTTTCGACATCTTTTGACCTTCATGGTCGCGAATCAGGCCGGTGATATACACTTCTTTAAATGGAATTTTGCCAGTAAATTTCAAGCCCATCATAATCATACGAGCCACCCAGAAAAAGATAATATCAAATCCTGTCACTAAGACATCAGTAGGATAAAATGTTTGGAAATCTTCAGTTTGTTCGGGCCAACCTAAGGTTGAAAAAGGCCACAGCGCGGAAGAAAACCACGTATCTAATACATCAGTGTCTTGTTGTAATGTAATATCTTTGGATAATTGATAACGTTGGCGAACATACGCTTCGCTTTGGCCAACGTAACTATTTCCTTGTTCATCATACCAGGCAGGAATACGATGTCCCCACCATAATTGGCGGCTGATGCACCAATCTTCAATATTTTCTAACCATTGAAAATACGTTTTATCCCAATTTTCTGGAATAAATTTAATGTTACCTTTTTTGACTGCATCGATAGCAGGTAGAGCCAAGGGTTGCATTTTCATGAACCATTGTTGAGTTAAGTAAGGTTCAACAATGACTCCCGAACGGTCGCCGCGGGGGATTTTTGCTTTGTGTTTTTCTATTTTTTCAACTAGCCCTAATTCAGTTAAATCTTGCAGAATTTGTTTGCGTGCTGCAAAACGTTCTAGTCCGCGATATTTTTTTGGCACGTTTTCATTTAGATGGGCATGAGGAGTAAAAATATTAATAGGTGTTAATTGATGTCGCTGCCCAACAGCATAGTCATTAAAATCATGTGCGGGTGTTATTTTCACGCAGCCGCTACCAAATGTTTTATCGACAAATTCATCTGCAATAATGGGAATAGTGCGTTCAGTTAAAGGAAGTTTGACTTGTTTGCCGATGAGATGTCGATAGCGTTCATCATCAGGATGTACAGCAACAGCAACGTCGCCTAATAATGTTTCTGGACGTGTAGTTGCAACAATCATGGCTTCCACGCTATCGACTAATGGATATCGCAAATGCCATAATTTACTTTCTTCTTCTTCGCTAATGACTTCTAAATCAGAAATCGCAGTGAGTAATTGCGGATCCCAGTTGACTAAACGTGTTCCACGATAAATTAAGCCTTCGTCATGTAAGCGGATAAAGACATCGCGTACTGCGACCGATAATGTTTCATCCATGGTAAAGCGTTCGCGTGACCAATCCAATGAAGCACCTAAACGGCGTAATTGACGTGTGATATTACTGCCAGATTCTTTTTTCCATGCCCATATTTTTTCAACAAATGTTTCGCGGCCTAAATCATGACGTGATTTTCCTTCTTTTAATAATTGGCGCTCTACCACCATTTGTGTAGCAATTCCAGCATGATCTGTGCCAGGCTGCCACAATACTTTTTTTCCTTGCATACGTTGATAGCGAATTAATACATCCATGAGTGTACAGCCAAAGCCATGTCCCATGTGCAAACTACCGGTGACATTGGGTGGAGGAATCATGATGCAATAAGGTGTGCCTTGGCCTTTGGGGGCAAAATAATTTTTTTGCTCCCAAGTTTGGTACCATTGTTTTTCAATTGTTTCTGGTTGATAAATCTTTTCCATATCAATACCTTAATCTTTGTTGAACCCTTCTTTTTGTAAATGCTGTTGTTCTGTCGTCCCGTAAATTGCTCATCCTAGGTAATAAAAAAATTTTTAGCTTTTCATGAGCAATTATACGGGATCTAGTCTTTTATCAGCCTTAAAAATTTTACCATTCGGCGCTTGATAACAGCTCAGTGAGTATCATTGGTTTTTGTTCGCTTGGTACATCCCTGTACCTCCCGCGTCATCTATCCCTGGACGCTAGCTCACAAAAAACAATGATACTCACTGAGCTCGCATGGTAGGTGCCTTCATCCTTGAAAGCAAATTTTATTAATCTAGAAGATTAATAAAACCCAGATAGGGTGTTATAACTTATGTGAAGTTATCTTACACTTCTCCGCCTGATAAAATCGATAGCGTTCACGCGCAATGTGTTGTTGTTCCGGTTGATTAGCTACCAACTCTAATACTCTTGAAAATTGTTTATAAAAAGTCGGTACGGTATTGTTTAAATTAATTAATATATCGCGATGTTTTTCCGGTATCTGTTGATAACCAATTTGAATAGGTGGAGCAGGGTCAGGTCCTTCACCATATAAATTATGCGGTAAAAAACTATCATCGCGATAAGTCCATAATAACTCATCAAGGTGATTTGCTTCAGCTTGATTGTTAGCATGAATAAAAATGGAATGACGATTTTTATATGCTTTTTCAATTAGCCGGCAAACAAATGGCAAATGATTTGTATCTGGCAAAATATAAAAATCAATTTGTGACATATTATTTCCTGACTTTTATTTTTTATTAATTAAATACTGAACCAACATAGGAACAGGTCGGCCCGAAGCAAATCTATCATTGCCGCCCATCATACCTGCTGTTCCTGCAATATCTAAATGTGCCCAATGAAATTTCTTTGTAAATCGTGAAAGAAAACAACCGGCAGTAATCGTGCCTGCGGATCTTCCTCCCACGTTAGACATATCCGCAAATGGACTTTTTAATTGTTCTTGATATTCATCCCACAAAGGTAATTGCCAAGCACGGTCATGACTTTCATTCCCTGCGGCTAGTAATTCATTAGCAAGCGGCTGATAGTTGGATAATAAACCTGTTGCATGATGGCCTAATGCAATGACGACTGCACCTGTTAAAGTTGCAATATCAATCACAACTTCAGGGTTGTAACGTTCCGCATAGGTTAATGCATCACATAATACCAAACGGCCTTCAGCGTCGGTATTCATGATTTCAACGGTTTGGCCTGACATAGTAGTGACAATATCTTCTGGTTTTGTTGCTTTTCCGCTAGGCATGTTTTCTGCTGCAGCAATGATACCTACGATATGTAAAGGTAATTTCAATTCTGCTGCCGCTTTTAATGTGCCTAATACTGTTGCAGCGCCGCACATATCATATTTCATTCCTACCATGCTATCGGCAGGTTTTAGTGAAAGACCACCCGTATCAAAAGTGATTCCTTTGCCGACGAAGATAATAGGTTTTTGTTTTTTAGCAGTGCCTTTATATTCTAGGCAAATCAATTTAGCAGGTTGATCGCTGCCTTTAGTTACTGCTAAAAAAGCTCCCATGCCTAGTTTTTTCATGTCAGATTCTTCAAGCACTTTGACTTTTATCTTTCTATATTTTTTTGCAAAAGTTTGTGCTGTTTTTGCAAGATACGTCGGTGTACAAATATTGCTAGGCAGATTTGCTAGATTTTTAGTAAATTCACTGCCAGCAACAATACTTATTCCTTCGTGTAATGCTTTTTGGCAAGTCGATAAAGACTTTGCTTCTGGAGTAAATAAAGTTATCGTTTTTAACGATACGACTTCTTTTTCACTTTTAAATTGGTCAAAGCGATATAACCCTTCTGCAGTTGTTTCAACGGCATGTTTGATTTTCCATGGCAGGTCATGTTTGACGGTTAATTCTGTTAGGCAGCATATCGCGTCTTTGATTTTATTAACAGGTAATGCTTTGGCACTCGTTAGAATGATTTTGTGGTAGTCTTTTTCAGTCATAGATTGGTTTTTGCCGCAACCTACAAGTAACACCCTTTTTGCTGCAAGATCAGGGATGCGATGTAAGAGCAAAGTCTGTCCAATTTTTTCTGGCATTTCTTTGGTTTTCATCAATTGGCTAAGGTGCCCGTGACTAATTTTGTCAATTTTTTTAGCGGTAGGGGAAAGTTCTTGATTAGCAAAAACCCCTACAATTAGACAATCAGTTGCTTGTTTTTCAATATTTTTGCTTGTCACTACCCATTTCATGTTAGCACCCTTAGTTAAGATCCAGTATAATCAGAGCAATTCTACACAAATTATACTGAATTCATCCATGATTATTTCACGTTATTTGATAAGAGAGACTCTTCAAGCACTGGCTGCAGTCACCCTAATGTTATTGGTGATTTTTATGAGTCAACAACTCATACGGTTATTAAGTTATGCGGCTACAGGCAAGCTTGCTGCGAATATTTTGCTACAATTTGCTGGATTTGAAATACCCTATTTATTAGCACTGTTATTGCCATTGGGAATGTACTTGGGGATTATTCTTGTCTATGGACGGCTTTATGCAGAAAATGAATTGCCGGTGATGCAGGCTTGCGGGTTTAGTAAAAAACAATTATTTCGTATAACCATGTGGATTGCGCTTTGGGTAAGTGGTGTTGTGATGATGTTGATGTTATGGGTGAATCCCTATCTTGCAGCAGAAAAAGCCAAGTTAGTTGCCCACAGTATGGCAACAGAAAATATATTAAGCAGTTTGGTTCCTGGTCGTTTTCAAATCACTAATGATGGTAAGCGTGTTGTTTATGTGGAATCGATGTCACGAGATCATCAACATGCGAATAATCTTTTTATTGCTGACCAAGATGCGAGTAATCACAGTTGGACGGTATTGTCAGCGACACAAGGTTCGCAAATGAAAGATAAGGCAACGCAAGGTCGTTTTGTAGTGGCTAATTCTGGCTATCGTTACCAAGGAGTTCCTGGTCAGAAAGATTATCAAATTATTCAATTTAAAAAATATGCGGTGAGATTAGAAGATACCATCACAAAAACAAAACGGCAGGAAGAACAAGCTTTATCAACTTATCAATTATGGTCAGATTATCAAAAACCAGAAAATGCTGCAGAATTACAATGGCGTTTATCTATTCCTATTTCTGTATTGCTGCTTGCATTATTAGCTGTGCCATTAAGTCATTTGCGGCCAAGACAAGGAAAGTATTCTGCATTATTACCAGCGGTTTTACTCTATATTGTTTATATTAATTTATTATTTGTCGCGCGTGATTGGGTAGAAGCTAAATTAATTTCTCCTTATTTAGGTATGTGGTGGGTACATGCGATAGTGTTATTGTTATTGGCACTATTCATTAAGATGCAAATAGGTCGGGAGTCGCGCAGCGTATGATTAGTATTTTACATCGCTATATTGCTAAGCAAGTCATGATTGCAACACTGTTAGTGATTGTTGTTATCGTAGGATTAGCATTTGTGATTGGATTATTAAGTGAATTACGTGATATTGGTGTAGGTGATTACGGAGTAGGAGAGGCAATTATTCATATTACATTGCAATTGCCGAGAATTATTTATGATTTCTTCCCTATGTTAATGTTGTTAGGCGGGGTAATGGGGTTAGGTGTGTTGTCAGCGAATCAAGAATTAGTGACGATGCGTACCTCGGGTGTTTCATTATGGTCTATCGTTAAAGCGGTGATGTTAGCGGCAATTGTTTTAATTATTTTTGCAACGATATTAGGTGAAACTGTAGCTCCGCACACAACTTTTTTAGCAAACAAACGCAAATTTAGCGATCAAAATAATGGGCAAGTTGTCGTGACTGAAGGCGGCGTGTGGATGCATGAAGGCAATAATTTTTTACATATCAATCGTGTGACTGATAAAAATCATCTAGAAGGTGTGACTCGTTATCAATTTGATACTAATCATCAATTATTAGCAGCGTATTATGTTAAAACATTAGAGTTTACTAAACACCAATGGTTGTTGCACGATTTAGTAAAAACTACTTTTAATCGCGATAAAACCAATAGTATTGAAGCGGTCCGAGCGACTTGGGATTTAAAATTGAATCCTAGTTTAATTAATGTAGGATTAATTGAGCCGAGTGAAATGACGCTTCATCATTTGTTAGCCTATAGCCAACACTTAGAAGAAAATGGATTGCAAGCTGGATTTTTTGAATTAGAATTTTGGAAACGACTTGTTCAACCCTTTACGACATTAGTCATGATCTTATTGGCTATACCTTTTGCTTTGAGTGCGCCGCGATCGTTAACCATGGGTTTAAAAATCTTATTTGGTATTATGGTTGGTTTAGTCTTTTATATTTTTAATGCTTTAGTCGGTCAATTTAGTATTGTCTTTCAATTATCTCCTTTATTTGCTGCATTATTTCCTACTGTCTTATTTGCGTTGATTGGGTATGGTGTCATGACGAGAGTTAGAACTTAAATGATTTCGCCAGCATATAATCTTTTCAAAAACTCAGTCCATGGCAGGATGAAACCAAAATCTTTCTTGAGAATTTCTTTTCCACAATAGACACCATAACATGCTTTCGGTTGGATAGAAGAAGAAAGAAGGCTGCGAAATCCTGCATTATATTCGTTTTTCCATTGAGTTGCGCTTTTGACTTCGATAGCTACGATAGAATTTGCGCGTTTCCAAATAAAATCAATTTCTATACCATCTCTTGTTCGCCAATAAAATAATTCCCCTCCAATGCCTATATAAGAAATATGCGCATTTAATTCATGGAAAACAAGGGTTTCAAATAAAATTCCTCGTTCAATAGCACTTGGTTTATCTCTTAATAATTTTTGAATCGCGCGTATTACTCCGCAGTCAAAGAAATAAAATTTAGGGTGAGCAGTTTCTTTGACTTTGGCGCGAGGTGTCCAAGCAGGTAACCAGTGTCCTAACAAGGTATCGACTAGGATTTCAAAATAAGTATTAATTGTTGCTCTAGGGATAGCGGCGTCCCGTGCGATGTTAGATAGGTTGGTGACTTGGCCATTCATCACTGCAGCAATTTCAAGAAAACGTCCAAAAGCAATCACGTTACGCGTTAATGCTTCTTCTTTGATTTCTTCACGAAGATAAGTTCCAACGTAAGCTTCCAATTGTTCAATACGAGTTGTTTTATCATTGATGATGTTGGGTAAAGTTCCAAATTGTAATGCTTCTTCTAAATTAATCGCGTTATTATATTCTGCTGCAATAAGAGGAAACATGTGAGCGAGGAGTGCGCGGCCAGCTAATAAGTTCGCTTGCCCTCTTTTTAATTTGCGCGCACTTGAGCCGCTTAATGCAAAATGATAACCATGACTTTCAATAAGGGAGTGAATTTCATTGAGTAGGTGAGGAATTCGTTGAATTTCATCTACAATAATCCAAGTTTTTTTAGGATCGCAAGCTAATACTTGTTCTCGAAAATGGGTTAGCGAATGGATCAAAGAAAAATAGACGTCATTTTGCAATAAGTCGAAGTGCAATCGATGAGGGAAAGAGGCTTTTAACCAAGTACTTTTTCCTGTGGCACGTGGGCCAAAAAGGAAAAAAGAGCGTTTAGGTGCTTTCAGTTGTCGTGGAAAAGTCATCTTATCACCTCGGACAATTTTACATCTTAATTGTAAATTTTACCGTCTTTTTTACAACTAAGCAATAAAATTTACCGTCTTTTTTACATGTTAGTTGTCAAATCGTCCTAAATGTTAAAAAATTTGCCATCTCGATCTGAGATACTCCGGGTCCAGGGATCACCCTAACCATTGCATAATTTCTAAAGGATGATGAATTTGCCCATCCGCCTGCCAAAGCGCAGGGTTTTCTGTTTTTGGGATATAACCATACATCGCAATTAATGCTTTTGTTCCTGCAGCTTTACCTGCCATCACATCGATTTTAGCATCGCCGATAAATAAACACTCTTGAGGCTCCCTATTAAGTAATTGGCAAGCATGAATAACAGGTTCAGGATGAGGTTTTCGATTTTCCAATGAATCGCCGCTAATAATACAATTTGTTTTTGAGGAAAGATGTAATTTTTCAGCGATTAAATCGGTAAATCGTTTAGGTTTGTTAGTCACAATGCCCCAAGGAATATTTTCATTTTCGAGATAGGTTAATACTTCTTCCATGCCAGAAAATAATTGCGTGTTATCGAGTAAATGTTCTTCGTAGTATGCAAATGCTTGTTTAGAAAGTTCAGGAAAACGAGGATCAGTGGGTTCAATATTCAAGCCTACTTTCATTAAACCAGCAAAGCCAGCTCCTGCTGCATCACGTATGATGGATAAAGGTAAAGGGGCAAGATGATGCAAGGCGCGTAAATAATTTAATGCAGCGCATAAATCTGGCGCTGTATCAAGCAGCGTGCCGTCTAAATCAAATAATATGCCGTTAATTTTCATAATTCCCAAATTCCACACTGAACTAATCGTGTGCGCGCACATAAGCGTCAAGCTAAGAAAAAAGTAACGATAATATCGTCATTGCGAGCGCAGCGAAGCAATCCAGAACATACATAAAGGTATCATAAAGTTCTAGATTGCTTCGTCGCTACGCTCCTCGCAATGACGAATTCGCTTAGCTTGACGCCTATGGGCTCGTGTACGGTTAGTTTATTGGGTGTTTCAAACACATAATATAGTTTACCGAAACATCGCGATTTAATGTATATTTTTTTGTGAGCAAATGGTAATTCAATCCAGCCATGTCTTCTACCACTAAATTTTCACGGCGTGCCCATTCGGCTAACTCGCTTGGTTTGATAAATTTTGCAAAGTCATGAGTGTGTTTGGGTAATAGCTTTAAGAGATATTCAGCGCCGATGATTCCAAATAAATACGATTTCACATTGCGGTTAAAGGTAGAAAAAAATACATGGCCATTCGGTTTCACTAGCTTGGCTGCAGCCTGTACAATAGAAATAGGGTCAGGAACGTGTTCCAACATTTCTAAACAAGTCACAACATCAAAGCTAGCGGGATGAGCGCTAGCCATGGCTTCAGCAGTTATTACTTGGTAGTCAATCGTCAATTGGCTTTCTTTTTGATGGAGTTTGGCGACCTTGATTGCTGCTTCATTCATATCAATACCAGTGACAATAGCCCCAGTTTTTGCCATGGATTCAGTCAAAATCCCGCCGCCACACCCTATATCGATAACGGTTTGATGAGTGAGGGAGGTATGTTGCTGAATGTAGTCAAAACGCAAAGGATTAATGGCATGCAGGGCTTGCATGGGGCCTTGAGTATCCCACCATTGGGATGCTAGCTCGCGAAATTTCTCTATTTCGCTTAAATCGACATTAAATTGCATTAGGTAGCTTGTCCTTTGAGTGACTTACGTTTATGATAATGAACGGATTATTATTTTTATCAAAAGGGAATTACATATGAAAACTAAGTTTTATGCAATCTTAGCTTTAGCATTAATATCAACCACCGTGTTTGCTGATGCACAACAGGATGTTACCTCGCCATCATTGGCTTCTCAACAAGCTCAACAATCATCACCTGCTAATCCTCAGCAAATGGCTGCAGATACTACAGGTATGAACCCAGGAACAACATCTTCCGCAAATAATATGCAACAAAATTCAACAACGGGTACACAACCAGCGCCAACAACAGGTACACAGCAGCAACCTACTACCACAACAATGCCAGCTCAACCTACGCAACCAACGACTGGCACGACGGGTACTGGAACAAATACGGGTACCAATCAAAATCAACAATCGTATTAATGAAGGGTATGTCATCCTTCGGCATTAAAAAACATGCCTCAGGATGACATGTGTTTGTAGATTTCGGAGAAAGAATGTTATTCGAACAATTTCGTGATTTAGTGCATGAGTTACAAAAAGTATTCGAGCCCTATATTGAACGGCAATCCAATCCAGAAGAGGTTGCCAGAGCATTTGAATTATTTGTCATGACTTCTCGCTATGATAGAGCGGCTCATTTGCAATCATCTTCATGGCAATTTTTTCCTCTACACAATGCAAAAACAGGTAAAGAACAAAATCTTCCTTTAAAAGCAATGTTATCTATTTATGCTTGTTTTCGCATGGCAAAAGATGAATTATTTACTTCAGCAGTGGCTGCAGATTTACCGTTAGTTAGATCTATCAGATGAACCATGCTCAACCAGTCACAATATATCTTAAAGATTATCAACCACCTGATTTTCTGATTGATACAGTCGATTTGGAGTTTAATTTAGAAGAAGAATTTACGTTAGTTAAATCGTGCTTAGCCATACGATCTGCTTCAACAGCGACTACCTTACAATTACAAGGTGAAGATCTTGAGCTTGTTACAGTGAGACTTGATGGTAGATTATTATCAGTAAAGGAATATCAGCTCACAGCTGAATTATTAATTATCCCGCAAGTCCCTGCACATTTCATCTTAGAAATTGAAACACGGATTAAACCGCAAGAAAATCTAGAGTTAAGCGGCTTATATAAATCAAGTGGAAATTTCTGTACACAATGTGAAGCAGAAGGATTTAGGCGCATCACATATTTTCTAGATCGACCAGATGTGATGTCGCGTTACCGAACTACTATTGTTGCTGATCAAAAACGTTATCCAATTTTATTATCTAATGGAAATTTGATTGCAGTAGAATCTTTGCCTCAAGGTAAACATAGAGTATCTTGGGAAGATCCTTTTAAAAAACCTAGTTATTTATTTGCGTTAGTGGCAGGGCAATTTGAGTTAATTGAAGATGAGTTTATTACCCAATCTAAACGACGAGTGAAGTTGAACATTTATGTTGAAAAAGGTAATCAAGATAAATGTGCTCATGCAATGAATGCAGTGAAAAAAGCGATGCGTTGGGATGAAGAAAAATATGGCCGTGAATATGACCTTGATATTTACATGATTGTTGCTGTCAGTGATTTCAATATGGGAGCTATGGAAAATAAAGGATTAAATATATTTAACACTAAATATATTTTAGCAAAACCGGAAACTGCAACAGATAGAGATTATATCAATGTCGAATCAGTTATCGCTCATGAATATTTTCATAATTGGACAGGCAATCGTGTGACTTGTCGTGATTGGTTCCAGTTGAGTTTAAAAGAAGGATTAACGATTTTTCGTGATCAATCCTTTACTGCAGATACCACATCGCAAACAGTGGCGCGCATTCATGATGTGAATCATTTGCGTAACGTGCAATTTGTTGAAGATTCTGGACCGATGGCGCATTCCGTGCGGCCGGAATCTTATATTGAAATTAATAACTTTTATACCGCAACAATCTATATCAAAGGCGCTGAAGTCATTCGTATGATGCGAACTATTTTAGGAGAAAAATTATTTCGTCAAGGAATGGATTTATATTTTGAGCGGCATGATGGTCAAGCAGTAACGATTGAAGATTTTGTATGTGCGATGGAGGCTGCTTCTGCAATAGATTTAACGCAATTTCGTCGGTGGTATTCTGAAATTGGGACGCCAGTGTTAAAAATAAGCGATCATTATAATGCAGAAAATAAAGAATATAACTTTATTGTTGAACAAGAGCATACAGAAACTCCGTTACATATTCCTTTTAAAATGGGATTATTAGATGAGGAAGGTAATGAGATAACTCAAACACTCTTACAAGTCAAAAAACAAAAAGATATATTTCAATTTGATGATATTCCTAGTAAACCTATCCCTTCATTTTTGAGGGAGTTTTCAGCGCCGGTAAAAATTCATTACCCTTATCAAGATCATGAGTTGCAAGTATTGTTTAAACACGATACTGATGGATTTAATCGTTGGGAAGCAGGGCAACGATATGCTTTAAATGTGATGCTGCGATTCATAAAAGGTGAAATAACAGAGGTTCCTGAAGATTTTCTGGAAACATTTTCTCATGTTTTACAGCATCAACAAGATGATTTATTACTCTTAGCAGAGTTGTTAGCCTTACCCTCAGAGCAATATATTTCAGAAGAAATGAAAGTGATTGATGTGGATGCCATTCATGCAGCGCATAAAAAAGTATCTCGTGAAATTGCTCAATTTAGTCAATCTATTTTATTGGAACTTTATGGAAAGTTAAAATCCATTAATGAAATGGGTGCTAGACAATTAAAAAATCGTTGCCTAGCTTATTTGATGGATGAAGATATGTGTATGCGGCAGTACCGAGAATCTGTTAATCGAAATATGACAGATACCTTGGGTGCACTAGAATGTTTAATTCATATCGATTGTCAACAACGTATTGAAGCATTAGATGATTTTTATCAACAGTTTCAACATGATGTATTAGTGATTGATAAATGGTTTGAATTACAAGCGTTATCTTCCTTACCTACTACATTAGAAACAGTAAAAACATTATTACATCATCCTGATTTCGATATCAAAAATCCTAATCGAGTATATGCCTTGATTGGCATGTTTGTCAGGCGAAATCATATCAATTTTCATGTCAATACAGGTGAAGGATATCAATTTTTACGAGATGTCGTATTAAAACTTGATAAAATTAACCCGACAGTTGCTGCACGTATGGTGAGTCCTTTTATTCATTGGCGGCGTTATGATGAGCAAAGGCAAAAATTAATGTCGGCGCAATTGAAAATCATTGCTCAAGAAAAATCGCTTTCTAAAGATGTGTTTGAGTTAGTCAATAAAAGCCTTTCATTGAAGCATCATTAATAATGTGTTATTTTTAAGCGATATAGCAATATGGCAGTGTAGTGAGGAGATGAATATGTTACCTAAAAATAGACCGCCAACTCATCCGGGAGCAATGCTCTTAAATGAATTTTTAGAGCCTATGGATATTACTCAAAAAGAATTTGCTGATCACTTAGATTGGACTTATGCTCGTTTGAATGAAATTATAAATGGGCATAGAGGGGTGACAGCAGAATCAGCATTAGCATTTGCTGATGCGTTTGAGATGGAACCGGAGTTCTGGCTTAATTTGCAGCGCGATTGGGATTTATGGCATGCGTTGAAAGATCATAAAAATATTAGAGCATTTGATAAAGCAGCATAGGAGTAAAGAATGACAATATCACAAAAAACCCGTATTGAATCCGATAGCATGGGGCCTATTGAAGTGCCAGCAAATGTCTATTGGGGCGCGCAAACGGCAAGGTCTTTGCAGCATTTTGCGATTGGTACGAATACGATGCCAAAAGAATTAATTTATGCATTTGCTATTTTGAAAAAAGCAGCAGCGATCACGAATGAAGAATTAGGATTATTACCAAAAGACAAAGCGAAATTAATTATCGCAGCAGCGGAAGATATCCTTGCAGGAAAACTGGATGATCAATTTCCTTTAAAAGTATGGCAAACGGGCAGTGGTACACAAACTAATATGAATGTGAATGAAGTGATATCTAATCGTGCCATTGAATTAGCCAATGGAAAATTAGGGAGTAAAGACCCTATTCATCCTAATGATCATGTGAATCGTTCACAATCTTCTAATGATACTTTCCCTACTGCTATGCACATTGCTGCGGCTGATGCTATTGTCAGAAAATTAATTCCTTCTTTAAAAGAATTACGTGAAGCATTAGCGAAAAAGCAAAACGAATTTGATCATATTATCAAAATTGGTCGTACTCATTTACAAGATGCTGTACCAATGACAATGGGGCAGGAATTTTCGGGTTATGTTGCTCAATTGGATGCAGCATTAAGAGATATTGAGTGTGTATTACCAGGACTTTATGAACTTGCTTTAGGTGGAACAGCTGTAGGTACAGGGATTAATACCCATCCTAAATTTGCCAAATTAGCAGCAAAAGAAATTGCTCATTTAACGAAGTTACCCTTTGTTTCTGCACCGAATAAATTTGCTGCATTAGCAGCCCATGATGCTATTGTTTTTGCGAGTGGAGCGTTAAAAACCTTAGCTTGTGCATTAATGAAAATTGCCAATGATGTGCGTTGGTTAGGTTCGGGGCCGCGCAGTGGTTTGGGAGAATTACTTTTACCTGCGAATGAACCAGGTTCTTCTGTGATGCCAGGAAAAGTCAATCCTACGCAATGTGAAGCGATGACGATGGTATGCGTGCAAGTGCTAGGAAATGATGCTGCAATTGGATTTGCAGGCACGCAAGGTAATTTTGAATTAAATGTATTTAAACCTGTGATGATTCATAATTTAATGCATTCTATTAACTTATTAGCGGATGCTATGCATATGTTTACATTGCATTGTGTGAATGAATTGATCGCAAATGAAAAACATATTCGTAAACATGTTGATAATTCTTTAATGTTAGTAACTGCGCTGACGCCTAAAATTGGCTATGACAAGTCTGCAGAAATAGCTCATAAAGCGTTTCATGATGGCACAAGTTTATTAGGCGCATGTCTTGCATTGGGGTATCTCACGGAAGAAGAATTTAAGGAATGGGTGAAGCCGGAAAATATGATTCACCCCTGAGCTTTTACGTCCATCTCAAGCAAAACTGATTTGCGGGCCGTTCAATAAAAAATTTGCCATCTCGATCTGAGATACACCGGGTCCTGTCGCTGCAGGTATCCCGCCATGCTTACGCATGGCAGGAGCCCTCCTTCCGCGCCACCCGGTGTGAGATGTCGATATGGCAAATTTTTAATGTAGCATCTCCCGGACCTTATACACATCAAAATGATTTAAGGGAAATAAGAAATTCTACCTCAAGAATTCATAATCTTTATTACGAATTTCCTGCAGCAAATTAGCAATCTCTGCTGCCGGTAATTCAATAAGATGCAATAAATGATGGGAGAGCGTTAAACTTTCTTCAAAAATTTCCGCAATAATTTTTGTTGGGTTATATTGTTTTAATTGTTTTAATTCCGCTTCATCGCGGCAGCGTACTAATATCGGTAGGATAGGAAAGTATTGTCTGACGATGCTGAGAATTTTGATAGTCGATTTGAGGTCGCTTAAACTAATTACTAAAATTTTCGCTTTATCTAATTTAGCTGCTTTTAAAATACCAGGATGAGAAGCATCGCCATATATCACATGGTCGCCATTTATTGTTGCACGTTTTACTAATTCTAAATCTAAATCTAATCCAACAAAGGGAAATTTAAGCGTATTAAGCAAGCGTGCAATTTGTCGTCCCACTCGCCCATATCCACAAATAACCACATGATCTTGCAAATGCGGATTAAGAATAAGAGGAGGTTCTTCAACGTGATGTTTAGTTTTGGGTGCTAACCAAGTGGCAATGGGTTTATTAAAATAAATTAAGAATGATGAAATAACAAAGCTAATCAACAGTGCCGCTAATACAACTTGAGCATAAGTATTAGGTATAATCTGTTCATTCATCGCTAATGTTAATATAGCAAACCCAAATTCACCGCCTTGCGCTAATACCAAGCCTGTACGTAATGCGGTAACAAGACTCTGCTTTGAGTATCGGCATAACAAAGTAATCAACAACATTTTTCCAAGTACAAGAGCACTTAACAATAATAAGATAGAGGGCCATGTTTTCTGCCATGTACTAATATCGGTTAACATACCAATAGTAATAAAAAATAATCCTAATAAAATATCGCGAAATGGCCGAATTTCTACTTCAATCTGATGACGAAATTCTGTTTCCGCTAACATCATTCCTGCTAGAAAAGCTCCTAGTGCTGCTGATAAACCAAAACGGTGCGTTAATAAAGCAGCAGTTAATGTGACAAGTAACACAGCAAGAGTAAATAATTCAATGGTTCGAGATTTGGCAATGGCTCGAAATAGTGGTCTTAACAACCATCTCCCTAAAATAAAAATTAAACCAATAGCTAATAATCCCTTTATTAATGCAGTAAATAAAATTGCAACGAGGTTGGGCTCGCCTTGAGCGGCTAATCCAGAAATTAAAATCACTAAAGGCACAACGGCAAGATCTTGAAATAATAAAATGCCGACCGCATTTAAACCATGCCGCGTATTTAGTTCGCGTTGATCGTGTAATTGTTTAATAACAATAGCTGTGGATGACATTGCCACTATGCTACCTATCACTAAAGCGCATAAAGTAGTTAAATGAAGTAATTTCGCAGCAAGTACAGTAATCAAAATACTAATAATGACTTGTGAGCCTCCAATCATAAACACGGCACGTTTTAATTTCCATAATTTTGGCAAGGAAAACTCAAGGCCTGTTGTGAACATCAGGAAAATAATGCCAAAATTGGCCAAGTGATTGATGATGGCGCCATCTGGAATGATGGCAAAGGCATGGGGGCCAACGATTGCTCCCACTGAAATATATCCGAGAATAGGAGATAACCGCATGCGGCGAAAGAAGAGCGTCACTAGCAATGCGGCAAAAAATACACTTAAAAAATTTTCTAAAAGGATATCGCTCATGTTGTAATCATACCGGATTTTGTGCAAAATTGCGATAAGTGTGACTTTAAAAAAGGAAGTAAGATGAATAGAGTTTATAACTTTAGTCCAGGTCCTGCGATGCTGCCAGAAGCGGTATTACGCCAGGCGCAAGCAGAGATGCTAGATTGGAATAATTCAGGCATGTCAGTCATGGAGATAGGCCATAGAGGGGCAGAATTTAAGGCTCTTGCAGAACAAGCTGAAGCAGATTTACGAGAGTTATTGACGATCCCTAAAAATTATCATGTCTTGTTTTTGGCGGGAGGGGCTACCACTCAGTTTGCCATGGTTCCGCTTAACTTGATGGGGCACCATAAAACAGCAGATTATCTAGATACGGGTATTTGGTCAAAAAAAGCAATTGATGAAGCAAAACGCTATGAGCAAGTCAATGTAGTTGCGCAAACAAAAATAGAAAATGATTTAATTTTTATTCCAGATCAGGCGCAGTGGTTACTCAATCCTGCTGCCGCTTATTTGCATATTACACCGAATGAAACTATTGAGGGTATAGAATTACATTCAACACCGAAGGTGAACGTACCATTGGTAGCAGATATGACGTCAGTTATTTTATCTAAACCAATTAATGTAAAAGATTATGGAGTTATTTATGCGGGAGCACAAAAAAATATAGGTCAGGCTGGAATTACAGTTGTGATTATTCGTGAAGATTTAGTGCGAGAACCTTTGCCTAGAACACCTTCATTATATAGTTATAAAGTGCAAGTGGAAAATAAATCTTTTTATAATACGCCGCCTACATATGCTTGGTATATTGCAAGTTTAGTATTAGCTTGGACGAAACAACAAGGCGGCGTTACTGCAATGGCAGAACGTAATCAACGTAAAGCGAAAAAATTATATAGTTTTATTGATAAGCACGCAGAATTTTATGTCAATTCAGTGCGCCCTGATTGCCGCTCTATTATGAATGTTCCATTTAATATCAAAGATGAAAAACTAACTCAGGTATTTTTAGAGGAAGCCACTCGTGCAGGATTAACTAATTTAAAAGGCCATCGTTTATCAGGTGGTATACGTGCTAGTATTTATAATGCGATGCCGGAAGCGGGAGTCGATGCATTAATCGAATTAATGGCGGATTTTGTGAAACGACATGGGTGAGGTAGATGAAAACGACAATAATATTGTTATAGGCAGTGGTTTTAAGGCCGATATTCGATCTATGTTTCTACTCTCAACCTTATAATTTTTATTTAACTCTTTGTTTATACATCATTTTTTTCGTTTTTTAACTTGATTGACACATGATAAAATTTTGGTTAAAATTTTATCATTTATATTCATTTGAAAAATACAAGGTGGCATAAATGAGAAGTGGTTGGTATAGCATAGAAAAAGATGCTAAAGAATTCGCGTTAGATGTCCATGTCGTTACCCAAAATTTTTGGGGTGAACAAGGTTGGCGTTGGATTGATGATAAAAAAGAAGAAAAAGCTTTAAATTCAGCTTCTGAAGGACAAGTAGTCCCAAGTTCACGTCTTGAAAAATTCAAAGATGAAATGATGCTTAATACTCAGTTTTATTCTAACCATAGCCAACTTACCAGTAGGGTTATGTTAGGAGTAACGGCTAGCCTTTATAGTCTTGTTTATTTGCCTGTACGTTTAGTTTATGACGGTGTTTTGAATATTTATGAGTATGGTGCATGGCGTATTACCGGTCAACCCTATCGACCGTTATTAGAATCTCATCAACGCAATCCCCGTAAACCTAATGCTTATGTCATTGGCGCTCCTGTTTCTGCTGCACCTATTTTAATTATGGGGGCAGTAGAAGGTGTTGGTCGTGCAGCAGGTATTTCATCTTATGGTGGAGCAGTTATCCGTTCAGCAGGAAGAAGAGCCGCGAATATTTCAAGTCGTTATACAAGTGGAATATTGGGTACCTATAGCGAAGACGACATGAAAGCAGATCAAGCCACAGTGCTTTCCTTACCAAACAATGGTTGGGAAACAGTAGATCGAGTTGGATTAGTGACGTTGCCCGGAGCTATTGCAGCAACAGAAATGTTGGGAGCAGTAGCTATTACAGCAGTATGTGGTGCAACGGAAGTAGGAGGTCGTGCAGCAGGTATTTCATCTTATGGTGGAGCAGTTATCCGTTCAGCAGGAAGAAGAGCCGCGAATATTTCAAGTCGTTATACAAGTGGAATATTGGGTACCTATAGCGAAGACGACATGAAAGCAGATCAAGCCACAGTGCTTTCCTTACCAAACAATGGTTGGGAAACAGTAGATCGAGTTGGATTAGTGACGTTGCCCGGAGCTATTGCAGCAACAGAAATGTTGGGAGCAGTAGCGATTGTTACAACATGCGGTTTAATTGAAGGTAGTGTACGTTCACTAGGAGTTTCTGAACGTTCCTCCAATGGTATTTCTTATATTTTTGCAAGAATAGGTAATATGTTTGGAGTAGCTGCAGATGCTGCTGCTTTAACAGTTAATGTAAATAAAATAACAGCACCTATTCAATCAGGTTGGGATGTGTGTGATTGCATAGGTACATTGATTTCAGGGGCTATTTCTACTGCAGTAGGTGTATTAGCTATGCCTCTTGCATTAATTGGTTTTTCAAAATCAAATTGGCACAGATTTAATTACTACAAAAATCTCATCGATAATGCTATTGATGATAGACGTGGTAAAAATATTGATAGAACAGCTGAAAATTATCATAAAACTGAATTAGAAAAATGCGAACAATCAACACTTGGAAATATATTTAGTAAAGCCAATGTTTTTAATCTTATAGGAACAACTTTATATGGCTTAACTCGCTGGATCATTGGACCTATAATATATGGAACATTCCGTGCAGTTAAACAACTGTTTGGTGTAGTACCTCTTGCTACTACTGTTGCTAATAAATTTTCACCTCCGCAATATGATAACTCAAATCCAATCGATAGAGTCAGAAAACGTTTTGCTGAGTTATCAAAATCGCTAGATCTTTATGGTCGATTATCATATTCGTTACCACCTAAACATCCTAGTGATGCGCAAGCGGTCGTAACGCCTGTATCCTCAGTGGATGATGTAAAAGGAGGGCCTGCGCTCGCAGCAGAACCTGTATCAGGCGCTACCACACTGGATATTACAGAAAGTCTTAGAAAAGCAGAACAGCGTAGTAAAATAAATAATGCATTGTTCACAATAAAAACTGAAGCAAGAAAGATATTTTCTTTAGGTCATTCACCAGAAGAACGAGTTATTGCAGAATTTAGAGACAAATTTGAAGAATTTGTTAGCATGAGTGCTGCAGAAAATCGTGGTAGAGTTGAGAATGCAAAAGTGAATGTTAATAGCTTCTTCAAAGATGATATCAGATTATCCCGCGGAAGACGTTTTTCTTATAATCATATGGTTGAATCGATTAAAGGAAGATATACTAGCTTTGATGATAGAGCAGTTATTGATAAAGTTGCTGAAATGATTAAGAATGATATTAATGGTGTGATTGAACTTAGCAGTGCACCAAGGCCAGCTAATGCAGCTTAAATTGAGGATAGAGTATGTCAGATACAGTTCGTGTTAAATTATCTAATCCAACCGTATTTCCTGATTTAAATAAAAAGGAAAATCTAGATAAAAACCATGCAAGAGACTACATCGATATTGATAGAATGCGTTATGGGCATATCAATGAAATGAAAACGATTGCTGCAGAAGAACAAACACATTGGGCAATAAAAAAATTAACAGGATTATCTGATAATGATATTAATCAACTTTATGCAGAAGATGCCGCAGAAATTACCAAAACTATTTTCGGTTTTATTGAAAAATATTTCACTTTAGCTAAAAAAATGTGGGCTAACCCTAACGATCATCTAGATAAGTAGTAAAGTGTAAAGGGGTCATGCCGATAATGTTGAAATCGTGAAACATGATTGGTGATTGTAATTGACCCTTTTATGACCCCTTCACTTCACTCTTCATAAAATACCCTATATTTTTCAAGAAGTTACGTCGTTAGGTGATAAGTTATTTATTCAGAATTTTCTTACGTACGGAAAAAATGTGTACTTTTTAAAAAATTGAGTTATAATACCAAGATGAAATAGAGGGTATTTAATAATGGCAACTAAAGATGCAAGAGTTGATCTCAAAACAACTAAGGCCGCTAAAGCTACGTTGGAACAAGCAGCGTATGCTCTCGGTACAACGCTTTCCGCATTTATTCTTGATTGTGCTATGCCTAAAGCAAAAGAAGTACTTGCAACAGCTAATTTAATTCGTTTAACTCATAAAGAAAGCGAACGTTTTGTTGCGGCATTGCAAAATCCACCTAAAGCAAATAAAAAATTGAAACAATTATTTAAAAAACATGATAAAAAATCCTAATGAATTTGATCATAGAACAGCTTGATACTGTATTACATGATCTCAAAAGTTTTGATTGCGGTGTCGAAGAGCTAAATGTTTTTTTAAAACAACATGCTAATCAAAATCAAATTAAAAACATATCTAAAACATATATAGCTGTTGTTGCTGTCTCAGCAGATGAACATAAAGAAATTTACGGTTATTACACACTTTCAGCGGGACATATCCAATGTGATCAACTTCCTGAAAATATTAAATCTAAGCTACCTAAATATCCTATACCAATAGGTCGAATTGGTAGGCTTGCGGTAGATAAAAAATATAAAGGTAAAGGAGTAGGTAGCTTTTTACTTCATGACGCTTTAACAAAGGTATTACATATTGCTGAGAAAATGGGAATATTCGCTGTTGTAGTAGATGCAAAAAATGATGATGCAAAATCGTTTTATAAAAACTATGGCTTCACTGAGTTGCAAGGATCGGAGCTTACTCTTTTTCTTACTATGAGTACTATTAAATCTGCTGCTTAGCTTTTAAAACCTTACTGCCCCTGCGCTAGCGAAAACCCTGGTTTTCCATCAAACGTGTAAAGATTTTCTGTTTTGATGACATCTATTTTTAAATCCGAAAATTTTTGCAACAAACGAATAAGATCTTGATGAGTAGTGGGTGTGAGATGGTTGGTGTCTAATGAAGTTTGAAAACGGCAGCAGCAATGATGGGTATAAGGAGTATCTATCATGCTATTAGGCCAAATTTTTAAACCGCGGCTAGTAATAGTAATGAGTTGCAATGAGTCACTAATAGTTTTAATTTTTTCGCCTAATTCATTTGGAGTATCGCTAGGATTATCAATAAAAACATCTACACCTACCAATTCTTTTTTAGCGAGTGTTTTTTTGGTTTCACCATAACAAGCAATTTTGGGTCGTACATCTTGTTGATATACCACAGGTTTAAAATGTTTAGGTTTTTTTCCTAAACGTTCAATCACAGCATCAGCAAATTCATCCGTATTCACTTTACGTTTCGAAGCAGAAGAATAAATATCTCCTGTATGAATACCATCTTCTAAAGTGGTTAACCACGCATTTTCAATTAACATAGCAGATTCAGGTTGGTTAATGTGAATTAACATTTGAATGGCTGCATTTAATAGTCCAGAAGGGTTTGCAATTTTCTTTCCTGCAATATCAGGTGCTGAACCATGAATGGCTTCAAACATTGCCATATGATTGCCCACATTAGCAGAACCAGCGAGTCCAACAGATCCTGCAACTTGTGCTGCAACATCCGATAAAATATCACCATATAAATTCGAAGTGACAATGACATCAAAACGTTCAGGATGAGTTGCGACTAATGCAGTTCCAATATCAATAATTAAATGTTCGGTTTGAATATCAGGATATTCTGTAGCGATTTCATTAAAAATTTGATGAAAAATGCCATCCGTCATTTTCATGATATTATCTTTGGTAAGACACGTAACTTTTTTTCGGTTAAATTTTCTTGCATATTCAAATGCATAATGCACGATACGTTCACATCCTGGGCGTGTTACTAATTTTAAGCATTGATACACTTCATCGGTTTGTCTGTGCTCGATACCTGCATATGTCCCTTCTTCGTTTTCGCGGATAATTACTAAGTCTATGTTGGGATGCTGGGTGGCAACATAAGGTGCGTAAGCAACAGTTGGGCGCACGTTAGCATATAACCCTAAGGTTTTACGCAATGTCACATTTAAGCTTTTGTAGCCGCTGCCTTGCGGGGTTGTAATGGGGCCTTTCAATAAGACTTTTGTGCGTTTGAGAGATTGCCATGCGGAATCAGGAATACCCGAAGTAAACCCTTGTAAATAAATTTTTTCTCCGACTTCAATGACATCAGGTTCAATAGGTGCATTGGCAGCTTGCAAGATATTGAGTGTTGCTTGCATGATTTCGGGGCCTATGCCGTCGCCGTAGGCGATGGTAATGGGGGTTTTAACTTTCATTAGTTCTCCTAATCGTCATTGCGAGCTGACGCGAGGCCGCGTAAGCGGCCGTGGCGACCCATAATATAAAGATTGCTTCGTCACTGCGTTCCTCGCAATGACGTGGCTTATACATTAATGAGCATTCTCATTCGCTAATTCAGGCACTAATCCAGCTACCACTTTTTCCATACGCATAGAACGCGAACCTTTAATTAATATTGTCGTGTCTTTTTTCATATAAGGTTGTAGGGCAGTGACTAATGCATCATGTGTTGTAAAATGTTTTGCACTTTCCCCAAAAGCTTGATTTGCAGCACGTGACAATTCACCTAAGGTAAATAAATGTTGGATGCCTGCTTCTTTGGCTTGTTGCCCAATTGTAAAATGTAATTGTTCTGCATCTTTACCTAGCTCACGCATATCACCTAACACTAAAATTTTAGTATTTGGCATGGCGGATAAAGTATGAATGGCAGCTCTTGCAGAAGCAGGATTCGCATTATACGTGTCATCAATTAATGTTAACCCATTGGCAAGACGGTGTTGACGTAAACGTCCTGGTGCAGGAGTGACAGCTTCTAAGCCTTTTTTGATGGCAGTTATATCAATGTTGATAGCTAAAGTTGCTGCAGTAGCAGCTAAGGCGTTCATGATATTATGTTTGCCTAGCAAAGGTAAGTTTAATTCAAAATTTCCTTTAGGAGTATGAACAGTGACAGTATTACCTAATGTTGCTGTTACATCAGCAGAATTTTCTAAACCAAATGTCAATTGAGTATGTGGGCGTACCAGGCTGCACCAATATTCAAAAAATGCATCATCACGATTTAAAATAGCAACGCCATCTTTGGGTAATCCTAAAAATATTTCACCTTTAGCGCGAGCAACACCTGCTACATCTTCAAGACCTTGTAAATGTGCTGCTGCCGCATTATTCACAACAGCAACTTGTGGTTTTACGAATTTGGTTAAATAAGCAATTTCACCAAAATGGTTCATACCCATTTCAATCACACCATAACGATGGGATTCTTGTAATCTCGACAACATAATAGGTACGCCAATATTATTATTTAAATTACCTTCCGTTGCTAATACGGCATCTTTGTTGCTAGCTGCACGTAGAATGCTAGCAATCATATTTTTTAAGGTAGTTTTACCATTACTGCCAGTGACACCAATTAACGGTAAATGAAAACGATCACGCCAAGCTTCTGCAATTTGACCGAAAGCTAAAATCGTATCTTTCACGATAAGTTGAGGAATAGGAGAGTCAATGTGATGGTTAACAAGAGTCGCTGTAGCACCTAATTGGTGGGCTTGACCAACAAATTGATGGCCATCAAATTGTTCGCCTTGAATGGCAACAAATAAATTGCCTCGCGTCAAATGACGGGTATCCGTGCTAATTCCGTGAATCGTTGCATTTGTTGTAGGATTTGCTACTGCTAAAATTTTAGCCATCTCTGATAAAGATAGATGAATCATGTAGTTAAACTCCTTATTTATTAAGGGCTGAGCCCTTAGCTTAATTGTACAAGATCCTATCCTAAAGCACCATAACGACCGCGGCGAGATTGAGGCAGAGCAACTGTTCCTGTATCAAGCGGTGTTTCCCCGCTCCAATTTGTTAAATAAGACCACCAAGAAGATTGAGATGCTGAGGAGGAAGGCGCGGAGGAAGCTTCTACAGAAGGTTCTGTGGAGGGTTCTGATTTTTATTTAGCCCTGAATTAATTACTGATCTTGAAAACAATCGCTGGAAAAGCGATACACTGAGTTTACCTTTTGAAAACATAGATGATAAAGACTTCGATAGATTATTACCCGCATTAGCCAACAATAGAAGCCTCACCACACTCAATCTGCAGGGAAATCCTTTATCAACAGAAGCGATAACAAAACTAGTCGCTGCAAGTAGAAATTTCACTAGTTTAACATTACCTACAGAATCACAAGTTCCGGAAGATATATTATTGACTCTATTACGTCATCCTCACTTAACTCACTTAGATATAGCTGTAAGTGAAGTCACTGCTGCAGGTGTACAAGCTATTAAAGAAAATACAACTTTAGTATCCCTGATGATAGACACAAATCACTTAGAGGCTAAACAAGAAGAGGCATTGTGGGGAGAAGGTTCTGTTAAAAAAACCGTTAATGGATTATTTGGTAGCATTCAAACTAGTGCGATTGTTGAAAGAGATCGTTTTTTATTAATTTGTATCTATAAAGATAAAAGCACGTTGCCATCGGGTGTCTGCTATATTCAAAGACAATTTGTTACTCAAAAAACATCGACTATCGATTTCTCTCATATTCGATTAATCGATAGACGTATTCCATCTTTATTACAAATACCCTCCTCGTTGCCTACAGAAGTGCTTCGCACCGTCAATGCACGTCATTTAAGTCATGTCATTTTAGATGATAACCTCTTTGCAATAGATATGACTGCTTTTTCAGAATTACACAATGTCACGCGTTTGAGTTTAAACAAATGCCAATTGAATGATGCTCAAGCAATTGCTCTTGCCAACCATGTGAGACAGCATCCGCAACTTTTTCAGCTTCATGTGACTAACAATGATATAGGTAATGCGGGCATGAATGCACTGGGTGCTCTGCCTCACTTAACTTATCTTAGCGCAAACAATAATTGCATAGGTAATAGGGGTATAACGAGTATAGCCGAGAGTAAGACATTAAATGAAGTAGAACTTAATGGAAATCAAATAACGTGTGATGGTGCAATTCGTTTAGCCTCTAGTAAAGCTATCAGAAAACTTTATATCGGAACCAATAGAATTGCCGATGCGGGAGCTCAGGCATTTTCTACCAATCAAATTCTCACTGACTTACACATAGCCAATAATAATATAACAAAAGCAGGAATAGCTTTTTTTCATGGTACTCAACTCATCACTTTTAGTGATGATCATAACATTCCTGAAATTTATCAGAGAGTAAATAGAAATAAACGTGAGAGAACAGACTGGCTATGGAGGTCTCTACTCATTATTCTACATAGGGCAGCCATTAAAGAAATTTCTAAGGGAGACAGTAAAGAAATTTCTAGGAAAACTGTTAAAGAACCGCCTAGCTTATTAGATTGTTTGATACAAATAGCACATTTTGAAAGAGATGACATGCCAGGTTGGAATCTTTTTTTAGAAAAACCTTTATTGAATCTTTTACAATTTCCGCAATCAATTTATTTCAAAAGTCAATTACCAAAAACAACACGATCTTTACTGCCTCCTCCACCAAGAGAAACGGATATCAAACTGGATGTACAACCCGCTGCTGCGAATAGAACAATGAATGCAGCAGCAGAACCCATTGATGAATCAAGCTTATTAAGATTACCTGCATTACATATCGATTGGTGTTCGAGATTTTTTGGAATGAGAGCGCCTAATGCAGATATACCTGAAGAAGATCGCCCTACACGATATGGCAGCAACACAACAAGAGCATCAGCAAAACCTGGTGCCAATGCAACAGACAGAGCTTAGCTATGAACGGACGATTTTTATTCGATGATCCACTCATAGAAGATATTAGAAATAATAGATATATTATGCCCTCATTAGATTTGCAAAATGAAGGCATTGAAGAAAAAGAATGGGATGAAAACGGCATATCGGATGCGCTCTCTAAAAATACGCATATTGAAAGATTACGATTATCTAGCAACTACCTTTCCTCTACGCAACTTCAACGATTAGCAAATGATATCAAAATAGGACAAATCCAAGGAAAGAGTTTTCGTCAATTAACACGATTAGAGATGAATTATTATGGTCAAATTGATGCAGTAATATTAATGACATTATTCAAGCACCAGCTCTTCGTTATTTAGATATCTCTATTAAAGAAGTCACAGAAAGATGTGCCGAAGCGATTTCTGATAATACAACATTATGTTTAGATTTATTTAATGCATCCATACCAGAATTTCTTGCAGAAAAAATCAGTCTCATCGCACAAGCTCTTCCTAGATTAACTGACCTTGATTTATCTTACACTCGCATCGAATCGAGCATAGAAAAGAGTTTGCTTTTCTTAGCAAATCTTAAAAACCTGGCTAAATTAAATGTAAGCAACTGCGGTCTTTCTGGTCAAGCCGCAACAAACCTTGCTACAGCATTAGAATGGCATTCTCACTTCTGTTATTTAGACATATCCCACAACTTTCGTCTTAAAAAGATGTAAAAGCAGAACAAACCTTTAATAGGGTTTTCAGAAATTATTCCCAGCAAAAAATTTGGATTTGGTTATCTCTTGCAATTATGCTCGAAAGAATAGAAAAATTTGAAACAGTAAAAGACATGAAAAATGAAAATCGCATTATTTATTCCCCCTCTATGCTA
>Ga0206967_1032_pt2 | contig 29336 bp, 24 predicted proteins | sample Alteio_BWOrgHeat_24_FD_153259 | JGI IMG/M metagenome (GOLD analysis project Ga0206967, IMG submission 153259) | Enriched cells from forest soil in Barre Woods Harvard Forest LTER site, Petersham, Massachusetts, United States -... | ecosystem: Environmental > Terrestrial > Soil > Temperate forest >...
TGAGATAAACCGTGTCGTTAAGCAGAGTGAGCGCCTGCAAAGGCGTATTTGTTCGAAGCCTGCGAACGGTGCAGAACTCCCGGCTGGTGGCATCGAACGACAAGAATGAAGGATAGGGCGACGTCCGTTTCCAGAAGGTGTAGAGCCCGCGGCGCAGCCGGTCGGAGCCCTTGCTGGTTTCCCATGCTTCGTCGTTGTACGGCGTATTCCAGATTCCATCCGGCTGGTCCGGATACACGCTGGGTCCTCCGACGTGTTCGCTCAATATCCCGGAGGCAGCCAAGGCTGAATCGCGAATCATCTCCGCGCTCATACGGAACCGGGGTCCTCGCTCAAGAAGCCGGTCTTCGGGATCGCGTTCCTTCATCGCCGCCGTTTCTACGGAGGACTGGCGATAGGTGTTCGATGTGACGATGAGCCGCAGCATCGCCTTGGTGCTCCAGCCTCGATTCATAAACTCGCACGCCAGCCAGTCGAGCAACTCCTTGTGGATCGGTTTCTCGCCCTGGGTGCCAAGATCCTCCACCGTTTTGACGAGGCCGACGCCAAAAACCTGTTCCCAAATCTGGTTGATCCTCACCCGGGCAGTAAGGGGATTGTCTTTGCTCACGAGCCACTTGGCAAGCCCCAGCCGGTTCTGCGGAACCCCCTTCGGGAGGCGGGGAAGCACTTTCGGCACATCGGCTTCCACGATCTTGCCCGGCGAGAGGTATGCGCCCCGGATTCGAATCGGAGTTTTGGGAGGGTAAGAACCCTTCTTTTCCTGCAGGATCAGCGTACTGACGCTCGTCATCTGGTCAAGTTCGGCTCGAAGCTGTTTTGCGGTGGCGGTTACCGTCTTCAGCGCATCCGGGTCGCCCTTAAGCTTGGGTAACGATTTCTCCAACTGGGCCAGTTGGTTGCTCAGTTCGCGTACCTTCGGGTCGCTGAGATCCATCGTCGGTTCGTCGGAAGGATCGAAGAAGGCGAGCATCCGGTAGAAGTCCTCTTGGGAAAACGGATCGTACTTGTGGTTGTGGCACTGCGCGCAGCCTATTGTTGAGCCCAACCAGACGCTGCCGGTCGTACTTACTCGGTCGACAAGCGTCAGCCACCGCTGCTCTCCCTGATCGACTCCTCCCTCGGTGTTGTACATCGTGTTCCGATGGAACCCGGTCGCGATCAATTGATCCTTCGTCGGCTCCGGCAGCAGGTCGCCGGCAAACTGTTCGATTGTGAACTCGTCGAACGGCATGTCCCTATTGAAGGCGTTGATCACCCAGTCCCGATACGGCCACATCGTCCGGTTCAGGTCCTTTTCATAGCCGGTCGAATCGGCATACCGTGCCAAGTCGAGCCATGGCGTTGCCTGCCGCTCGCCGAACGCGGGCGAGGCCAGCAATTTGTCCACGACCAACTCATATGCGTTGGGCCGCATGTCCGCCATGAACCGATTGGTGTCCTCAATCGTAGGAGGCAGGCCTGTAAGATCGAGGTAAACGCGCCGCAGCAGCGTCGCTCGCGATGCCGTCGGCGAGTGTTTCAGGCCTTCGGTTTGGAGCTTCGCCAACACGAAGGCGTCGATCGGATTCCGAACCCACGTCTCTTCCTTTACCTTCGGCACGGGCGGCTGCTCCGGTTTGATGTACGCCCAATGCTTGCCCACTCCAGATCCGGAGACATGCGCTCCCGCGTCGATCCAGTGTCGGATGGTCGCTATGTCCTCTGGCGAAAGCGGGGCAAACCCCATCGGCATTTGCGGCATCCCGTCTTTGCCCAGCAGCCGAGCGATCAAATTACTTTGGCTCGATTTACCCGGGATGAAAAGCGGCCCGCTCTTCCCACCTTTCAGAATTGCGGCAGTTGAATCGAACCTCAATCCGCCGCTGTGGACATCGGCCCCGTGGCATTGTAAGCACCGCCCGCGCAGAATCGGCGCTACGTCCTCCGCAAAGTCCGGCGCCTTAGGTGACGACTTCTGCACAGCAGGGTTTGCCATCAACAAAACCCACGGCACTGCGGCAGCGCCGACGAGAGCTCCTCTGCCCAATCGCATATGAAAGGATGGTATCACGCGCAGTCTAAATCCTGAGCAAAATGCCTGCTTGCTTAGGCCGATTTGGTGAACAATTCCGCCACGATGCCGGCTAGCGCATCCATGATCGTCGGGTCGGCATTGATTGTCTTCGCTAGCCGGAAGTTTAGAGACAGCTCGGCGCATTTATCGCGGGCTTCGATTCCCAGATCGTACAGCACTTCCAGATGGTCTGACACGAACCCCACCGTGCAGCAGACGATGTTCTTGTAGGCTTTCGAGTTCTGTTCGATGACGTCGAGAACGTCCGGCCCGAGCCACGGCTCACCGGTAGTACTGGCGCTTTGAAAGGCGAAGGTCCAATGCGGAATGGCCAGCTTGTCGGCAACTAGCTTGCTGGTCTCCGTCAACTCGTCGAGATACGGATCGCCTTCCGCCAAGATCCGCTTGGGCAGGCTGTGGGCGGAGAAGATCACTAGCGTCTCGTCGGGGCTCAAGCCTTCAAGCTGAGCTGCCACCCGATTGGCCAACCCGTCGATTAACTCGGGAAGCGTGCCCCAGCGATCCAGAAAGAGCAACGCCATATCAGGCGCATGCTGATCGCCCGCCTTAACGGCATAGTCCTTATAGGAGCCGACGCTCATGCTGGAGTAGTGCGGCGCGAGAACCAGTCCAACCGCCTCCGATATTCCGTCTTTGGCCATCTGCTCGACCGCCTCGCCAATGAACGGATGGGTATGTTTCGCACCGACGTACAGCACCGTATCGACGCCTCGCCGCTGCAGCCCGCCCTGAATCGCCAACGCCTGCTCCTCCGAGATCTTGGTCAGCGGCGAGGGCCCCCCGATCGCCTGATACCGATCGACCAAATTCTGAAGCGCGGCCGGCTCCGGCGGTCGTCCACGCCGGATATGCGTGTAGTAAGGCAGCACATCGTCAATCGACTTAGGCGTGCCGTAATGCATGACAAGAAGGGCCTGTTTCATAGGGTGGATGATCATTTAGATATTGGCAGAGAACCGCCCTACATCTTGGAAGTTTGTCTCACCAAACGGCGAGGGGTGTGCGAGACGAAGTTGCCGGATTAGGATTCGAATTTGTCTTTCAGGTCCTCGGTTCCGACACTCTCCAACAACTCAGCAATCCGAGTTCGAAACTGCGGCAGGATTGTCGACGCTGTTTCCCAGACCAAGTCTGTCCCGAAATACTGGTGAATGAGCTTGTCGCGCATTCACGCAATCTTTTTCCACGGTTGGTCTCCGGCACGCGACCGCATCTCTTCCGAAATGTTCTTGCTCGCCTCGCCGATGATTTCGAGGTTGCGAACGATGGCGTCTTGAACCATTTCGTTCGATCGAAACTCTTCTTCACCGCAGCGAATAAAGATTGCGGCTTTGTCGTAAGCCTTTGAGATGTCGGAGAGCCTTAGTGGATTCCGCCTTATAGTGCCAGCGCCTCCGTGAGGATGGTTGATCGAAGCATGGGGTGCAGGCTATTTTCGGTGACAACGTCCACTCGCAGGCCCAGTGCGTCTGCCAATGCTTGTTCAAATCCGATCAGATCGAGTAACGACCGACCACGGTCCATCCTAATGAGAACATCGACATCGCTGCCATCCTGCGCGGTCCCTCGAGCAACAGATCCGAAGATGCGAATGTCTGACGCCCCGAAGAGCTTCGCTGCCGCTTCAATTGCTGGCTTCCGTTCTAATAGGTCTTGGATGGTCGGGGTCATTGTTCTCCCTTGAAAAACTGGCTGCCCATGGCATGAATTGCCTGTTCTAGTTCTTCCTGGACTGCCATAAGAGGTTTCCCTCCTGTGCCATGATCGACGCTACATTGTACATCCTTACGCCAGATCGGTCCCGCATCAGTAATTGCCGCGTTCACCCAGTCGCCGCATAGGACTGTTCACTAAACTGTAGAAATGGCGATCAACATCAAGAATGCAGAAGTAGAACAGGCGGTAAGGAAACTAGCGAAGCGCATGGGCGTCGATCTGACACACGCAATCGGATCGGCAGTCAACCATGAGTTGGGCCGTATTGAGTCCGTTCGGTCGACACGTCTGTCTGCAATCCGGGCGATTGCAAACCGGATCGCTGAGTTGCCGATCAAGGACAGCCGCTCGACCGACGAGATCCTCGGATACAACGACGCAGGACTCCCGAGTTGATCCTCGATAGTTCATCTAAGGTGGTGCTTAATGAAGCAATCCGGCCTGGATTGGCGTCGATGTCGCTTCCAACTGCTCTGGCAACATACGCCATCAACCCCGAAACCCTTGGCAGGACTGCCATTGCTAGCCCTCGACAATATCAGTGAAGTCATTAGCGCCGCCCTCGCGATGGAGCGGGGCGCGGCATTGGCGTTTACAGACGGCGACTTCAGCCGCTTTCCAGGATTGTCCTGGATCAATCCGCTGTCATCTGAGTGACCATAGCTTAAGAGGGCTAGCCCAACAGTTAGTCAGGTCACTGGCGTAGAATCTATGTTGACGAGTTTAAATTCCATGTCCATCCAACTCGATATTCCAGAGTCAATTGCCTCTAGCCTGCGTTTGCCTCCACAGGAAGCGAACTTACGCTTGCTCACCGAGCTAGCAGTCGCCCTCTACTCCCAGGAGATCCTGTCGTTTGGCAAGGCAAGCGAACTCGCCGGTTGCTCAAGATTCGCCTTTGCCGAGTTGGTAGCGATGCGCAGCTTGCCGAGGCACTACGGCGAAGATGAACTTGCGCAAGATCTCGCTTATGCTGGCGGTTAGTAACACATCTCCAATATCAAACCTTGCCTACATTGGAAGGCTTGATTTGCTTGAGATGCAATTCGGGGAGATTTGTGTTCCGAGGGCCGTTGAACTTGAACTCGCCAAGCATCCGGACCCCAAGGCTTATTGCCGCCGGTTACGGGCGTTCTAGGGATTCTTCTCCGCGCTAAGCGAGACGGAAAAATCGATTCCGTCCGCGACGAGATGACGCGTTTACGGAGCCAAGCTCACTTTTTCATTTCGCCGGCGCTGGAAGCTCAAATACTCCTGGCAGCATCAGAGTAAGAACATGAGCTGGCGGGATATGGACCTGTGGATCGAATGACCTTCGCAAGTTCATGTACACGTTTTTTCTCGCGCATGCTGCACGTCTACTGCAAATCCAGCTTGAATTCTCCGTCTCGCACAGGCCCATCAAACACCGGATGTAGAATGCAGACCGTCCAAATCGGATCCCACTCAAAAGTCTTCCGCAAGGCATAAGAGTTCTTATCGATCCAGAGTCGGCTCTTCCATTGTCTCGATTCCAACACAAAACAGTCGAAGCCCTCGACCTTCTCAGATCCAACGACTCGCGAGTCAGCCATTTCACGGAATTGGAGGCCGCCGATATCATCTGGAAGGAGTAGACCAGCAAACTCTGAGATTGTGAACGCGGTCGGGGAAAGTAAGTAGTACACACTTCCGGCCAGGTCGTCGCCTCGCACTAAGTAAGGCTTGCCGTTTAGCTTGCAGCTAAAGTCGGCGCTCCAAGTCATTCTTTTTTCGACCGGTGTGTCCAAACCTCCGAACGAATGTATCAACTTCGCGCTATTCGCACACAGAAGGCTCACTTGCTTTCTCACGCCATTCTCTACGGAATCGAACTCATAGCGCAAAGAAGCAGGTCTAGCAAAGACCATGCTGGCGATGAACGTTTTCGTCTCCTTGCTTCCGGTAGATGATTCCTCGATAGTTGTCACGTCGATACTGTCCCGAAAGGACTTGCAATCGGCGTAGACGGTGTTCATTTTTGCCAGAATCCCAAGGGCTTCTTGGTCGGGTTTCCAAAACGCAAAATAAGCCCATGCAGCGCAGAACAGCAGAACGAGGCCACTAACAGTCGTGAGTCCCCAAGCGCGCCTTTTCATTGTCCGCCTATTCCAGTGTCGCCCACTCCATTCTAACGCGACCTTCGTCGCTGCCGGACGATGTGGGGCATGCCCACTCGTGGCCGATATGTTTTGGAATCCGTGGCTGGCTAACATTCGAATGCCTACCCGATTGTCTGCTTGACTCGCGCATCACACTTGGTGGGAGTGGTATTGCCGATCAGGATTGCCGGCAAAAGGTTGGCTGCCGCCACGGTTCGCCCGTCAAAAGGAGTGAAGGTCAGCTCCCCCTGACAGCTTCCACGAGCGCTTCGACGTTCGCCAACGGTGTATCCGGATAGATACCGTGACCGAGGTTGAAGATGTGGCCGGGCAGGGAGCGGCCCTGTTTGACAATTCGTTTGGCGCGCTGGGAGATGACTTCCGGTGTGGTGAGCAGAACGGCGGGGTCGAGGTTGCCTTGCATGGGAATCGGTCTGACCAGCGTTGCGGCATCGGTGAGGCTGATCCGCCAATCGACGCCGAGGACGTCGCCGCCGGCTTCCTGCATCACGCTTAGGAGCGCCGAGGTGCTGGTTCCGAAGTGGATCACGGGCCGGCCGAGCGGCTTGAGGCCCTCGAAAATGTGCCGCATATGCGGGAGAAGACACTCACGGTAGGTCGCTTCATCGAGAACGCCGACCCAACTGTCGAACAACTGCACTGCATCGGCGCCTGCTTCGATCTGCGCGCGAAGGTAGCGTAGTGTGTTTTCGGCGAGCAAAGCCATCAATCCGTGCCAAAACTTGGGTTCGGTCAGCATCAACGAGCGCGTCAGCTTGTGGTCTTTGGACGGACCGCCTTCGATCAGATACGAGGCAAGCGTAAAGGGCGCCCCGGTAAATCCGATCAGCGGAACCTTGAGCTCTCGCTTCAGGATTCGAATGGTCTCCAACACGAAACCGAGCCCGCACTCGGGCTCGAATAGGCGTAAGGCCGCCAAGTCCGCTGCCGTTCGAATCGGATGCTCCACGACGGGGCCAACCCCTTCCTTGATGTCGAAAGGCGCTCCCATCGGCGTGAACGGGACGGTGAGGTCTGAGAATAGGATCGCGGCATCGAAGCCGAACCGACGGATGGGTTGCAGCGTAGCCTCGGCGGCGATATCCGGGGTGCTGACCGCTTCGAGCATGGTGCGCCCCTTACGGAGTTCACGGTATTCGGGCAGATATCTGCCGGCCTGCCGCATCATCCAAATTGGTGTGCGGTCCACCGCTTCGCCGCGACAAGCTTTCAGGAATCGGGATTCCGTCAAGCAGCCACTTCCCTCAAGCTGGCGGCAAACGCTTCGACGGTTTGGTCGATATCCTCTTCCGTGTGCGAGGCGGTCAGGAACCACGCCTCCAAAGCACTCGGCGGAAGGTAGAAGCCTTTATCCAACATGGAATGAAACAGCTTCGCAAACAGGATTTTGTCGGTTCGGCTCGCTTCGTCGAAGTCGCGCACCGGCTCTTCGGTAAAGAAAAGGCTGATCATCGATCCGACTCGCTGGACTTGCGCTGCCACACCCTCGTAACGACAGGCGTGAGCGAGCCCTTCTTCCAGTCTCGCTCCCAGCCGCTCCAATTGTTTGTATTCGTGCACATGCAGATTCGCCAACGCCGCGTAACCGGCTGCCATGGCGAGCGGATTGCCGGACAGCGTTCCCGCCTGGTACATCGGGCCAAGCGGCGCGACCAGATCCATAAGGTCCTTTCGCCCACCGTAGGCGCCGACGGGCAGGCCGCCTCCGATGACCTTGCCCATGCAAAGCAAATCCGGCTTGACGCCAAATCGCTCCGTAGCGCCGCCCATCGCAACCCGAAATCCTGTCATCACTTCATCGAAAACGAGGAGCACGCCGTGCTCGTCGGACAGCCGCCGCAAATCGGCGAGGAACCCTTCACTGGGAGGAACCAACCCCATGTTGCCGGCAACCGGCTCAACCAAGATCGCGGCGACCTCGCCGCGGTTCGCACTCAGAATCGCCTCAACGTGCAGCGCATCGTTGTATCGGGCAAGCAACGTATCCGCCGTAATCGATTTGGGAACACCGGCGCTGTCGGGTAAGCCGAATGTGGCAATCCCCGAGCCCGCCTTGGCCAACAGGCTGTCGACGGCGCCGTGATAGTTGCCCTCAAACTTGATCACCTTGTTTCGGCCGGTGGCGGCTCGAACCAGGCGAATCGCCGCGAGCGTGGCTTCGGTTCCGGAATTCACAAAGCGAACCCGCTCCACTGCCGGGACCCGATGCAGGATCTCTCGCGCCAGGCGAATCTCGCCTTCATGGGGAGCGCCGAAGCTCGTGCCGTTGGCTGCGGCGACACCGATCGCATCGACGACTCTCGGATCGGCATGTCCGAGAAGGATCGCGCCCCATGAGGAAACATAGTCGACGTATCGGCGGTCGTCGGCATCGAATAGATACGCGCCCTTTGCCCGCTTAAAGAAAACGGGGGTACCGCCAACTGCCTTGAAAGCGCGAACGGGGCTGTTCACGCCGCCCGGCATCATCGTACACGCTTCTCGGTAAAGCGACTCGGAATTCGGCCGCAACGTCAACGGACGAACTCCTCCGGAGTCAAATACACGCCCGTTATCAATGGAGTGTCGGATTGTGTGTACTTCCGACCCTCGACGCCTCGGAGAGCGTTCACCAACTCCGAGAACCGAACCGGATTCTCAACCTCGTATGACACAACGAACTCCTGGTCCTGCAAGCCGAACGAGTAGAGCAACAACTGCTTGACGTCGAAGTACTGCTTGCCGATCTTGATATGCTCGTTCATCATGCCTTGGCGAGCATCGACGCTCATCAAGTACCACTCCTTGGTTTTGGTGAACGGATACACGATGAAGAACTTGCTCCTAGCAGCGTCAAAGGCGTCCATGTCCTGCTCGCTCTTTCCGCGCGAGTACATCGAGGGACGGGTAAAGCCCCAGAGGACCTGCATCGGCTTGAGGTATCGTCGCCAGCCCTCGGCGACGCGGCTGTAGTCGATCAGGGCTTTGGCGGAAACCTCCGGCTCCTCGGCGACAAGTCCGGTCCAAATCATGAAATCGGCATCCGATCGGCAAGGGAAAACAGAGTAGAAGTGCGTGCCGGCGGCAAGTCCCTGTGCGTCGGCGGCCAATTTTGCCCGAAACGCTTTCCGGTCCTCTTCGGAGAGATCCCAAAAGGCCTTCGTGTAAGCGTAAGTTGCGTAGATATTCAGTTGTTGTTCAGCCATGCAGCGGCCTCCTTTGCGTGGTAGGTGATGACGAGATCCGCGCCGGCCCGTCGAAAGGCAGTTAGCGTCTCCAAAACGATCTTTTTCTCATCGAGCCATCCCCGCTCGGCGGCGGCTTTGATCATCGAGTACTCGCCGCTAACGGCATATGCAGCGATCGGCAGATCGGAAAGCTCCCGTGCTCGAAGAACGATATCGAGGTAGGCGATTCCGGGCTTGACCATCAAGATATCGGCGCCTTCCTCGACGTCTTGTAATAGTTCGCGGCGAGCATGCCGCGCGTTTGCATAGTCGTGCTGATACGAAGCGCGGTCGCCGAAGCTCGGCGCGGAATCCGCCGCTTCGCGAAATGGGCCATAGAAAGCGGAGCTAAATTTCGCCGAGTAGGCCATGATCGCCGTGTCATGGTGGCCTTTCTGGTTTAGAGCGGTTCGAATGGCCCCCACTTGCTGGTCCATCATGGCGGAGGGCGCTACGACGTCGGCGCCGGCTTCGGCATGGGATATCGCCATGTTCGCCAGCAAAGGCAGGGTGGCATCATTATCGACTTCGTGCCCGTTCAAAACGCCGCAGTGGCCGTGGGTCATGTAAGCACAAACACAGACATCGGTCATCACCACAAGGTTTGGTGTTGCCGCCTTGATCGCGCGGATCGCCTTTTGGACGACGCCCCTCGGGTCGCCGCTTGACCGGGCGCGATCGTCCTTATGGGTTGGCAAGCCGAAAAGAAGCACGGCGCCGATGCCAAGGCCTTGGATCTTCTTCGCCTCCTCGGCTAGCATGGACACGGGCAGCCGCGACTGGCCCGGCATGGATGCGATCGGCTCCGGCTCCGTCTGCGCCTCACGGACAAAAATGGGATAGATCAGGTCGGATGCCTGAACGTGCGTTTCGCGCACGAGAGCCCGCAAGGAATCCGTTCGTCGCATCCTTCTCAGCCGGTTAGGCATGAATGGCTCCATTCGCGTGTTTCACGATGGCATCTACAAGACCGGGGATGGTGTATTCCTCTGCGCCCACTGCGACCTTGTACCCGAGGTCCCGTACCGTCTTGGCGGTTATGGGGCCAATGCATGCGATGGGGACTTTGCGCATCCACTCCTCCCGGCCGCCTTCCCGGAGTTTCGCCAGCGTGGCATGCGCCGAGGCCGAACTGGTGAGCGTGATGTAGTCGGGCCGGGGTTCCGACTCGGTTAATCTGGACCCCTCTTCCGTGACGATTCGATAGACGGCGACCTCTGTAACGGCCGCGCCTTTTCGTTTGAGTTCTTCTGCCAAGTCCTTGCGCGCGATGTCTGCCCGCAAAAGCAGGAAGCTAAGCCCTTTGACTTCCCCCAAGGTCGATGCAAGCGCCTCGGAAACGTATTCGTGAGGAACCAGGTCCGGCTCACGAAAAGACGCCTTAAGCGCTGCCGCCGTGGACGGCCCGATGACCGCAAGCTTTCTAGATGATAGAGCCGTGGCCGGGATGCCCAGCTTGGACATCCGCACGGAAACTGCGGCGACGCCGTTGACGCTCGTGAGGACGACCCAATCGAACCGCTTCAGGTCGCGCAGCGCGGCATCGAAATCGGTGTAGTCGAGCGGTGCGGCGATCTCGATTGCGGGAAGCTGTACGGGGATCGCGCCAAGTTCGGCAAGCCGGTCGCCAAGCTGGGATGCCTGCCCGCGCGGACGGGTAATCAGAATGCGTTTACCTGCCAACGGCTTGCTCATTGCGCTGTTGCTCCCGCGATAAGCTCTCTGGCGCCTTGCGCGCAGAGCACAATTGCCAGTTCGATGCCGATCTGCTCTGCATCGGCAGTTAGGCCTTCTTCGGCACTGCGCAGGATAGTTTGCCCGTCTGCCGATGCCACGAGCCCTTCCAAACGAAGCATTCCGTCGCAAACCGTGGCGTGAGCCGCGACCGGCACGGAGCATCCGGTTCCAAAGTGCCGCAAGAATGCGCGCTCGGCTGTCGAGGACGTTTGAGTGTCCGGGTCGTTAAACACGGCGATGAGGGGTTCGAAACTCGATCCTGAAACGACCTCGAGTACCAGCACGGCCTGTCCGGCGGCAGGAAGAATCTCAAGGGGTTCGACTCGCAGACTTGCGTATTCGGATTCAGACCATCGCTCCAGCACCCCGAGCCGCTTCAATCCGGCTGTGGCCAAGACGATCGCGTCGTATGATCCTTCCTGTAGTTTTCGCAACCGTGTGTCGACATTTCCCGTCAGCGGTTTGTATTGAAGATCGGGACGCAGGGAGGCAAGCTGGGCGGTGCGCCGGATGCTTCCGGTACCGACGATGGCACCCGAAGCAAGGTCTGTCCAACCGGTGCCGCGCGTGATGATCGTGTCGCTCACGTCCTCTCTCGGCAGGTGCGCAGCGAAGGTCAAGCCAGAAACCGGTATGGTCGGCAAGTCCTTCAGGCAATGCTGGGCGACGTCGATTTCGTTAGCCACCAACGATTCCTGGATCTCCTTGACGAACGCCCCGAGAACTTCGTAATTCCCCTTGTCGCCGCTCGTCCGAATCGTCACGATTTCGACTTCGATTTCGGGATATCGCGCCTCGATCAGGCTTTTGATCGCATGGGCTTGGCAGAGTGCAAGTCGGCTGCCTCGAGTTCCCAGACGGATTGCCGTACCTCCGCCGATACTACTGCCCTCCGGCTTCGAGGTGGAACAGCTTCAACACCAGGTCTCGGTATTGCTCGGAGGTCAGTTCCTCTTTCAGTTCCCGAATCGGCGTTTGCAAAAACCCTTTAACCATTCTGGAAGCGAGATCCGTGACAACCTTAAGGTCTTTTTCAGAGAGATGGGATAGTTTGCCTTCCGCCCAACGAAGATTTTCGTCCTTCACCTGCTCTCCGTAATTGACGAGCGCTTCTATGGCGGGACCGGCGGAGCGCCGGGTGCATTCGGTCAAATACTCGTCCAACTCCTCGTCCATGATTTCCAACGCCTTGGGAATCGAAGCCGATCGCTTGGCCGAGTTCTCTTCGCAGTGACCCATTAGCGCGTCCATATCCAAAACGTGCCAAGCAGCCTTGGCCGCAGCGCTCGGATCTGTATTACGGGGAACGCCAAGATCGACCAAAGTTAGTTGCCGGCTTTCCCGCAACTGGCTTACACGCTGAACCATATCGAAATCGATGATCGGGTTGTCGCACGATGCGGCCGTAAAAACGACGTCCGCCTGTGACAGGCAGCCCTCCAATTCGGAAAAAGGAAAGGCATTGCCGCCGTATCGAGCGGCGAGACTCTCCGCATTGGCAAATGTTCGATTCACGAACACGAGCGCCTCTACGCCGATAGGAACTAAATCTTTGGCGATTCGCTCGGCGATTTTGCCGGCGCCAACCACGACCACCTTCTTGCCGGCCAGGCCATCGGTCCCCAGCCCGGCATTGCGAACCGCCAGCGATCCGATCGAGGTCACGTTTCGACACAAATCCGTTTCTGTGCGAACGCGGCGACTGGCTGCCTGGCTGCAGCGAACCAGAAAATCGAGGTGCCGGCCGATAAGCTTCCGTTCCCTTGCTCCCGTTACCGCTCCTTTGAGCTGAGCAAGAATTTCGGTTTCGCCAAGGACTGCGGAGTCGAGGCCGCTCGCGACGCCGAAAAGATGGTGTGCGGCACAAGCCCCCGATTTGGCATACAAGTGTGGCTCCAAATCCTCCATTTCCACTCCTGAGCCGTCGGCCAGAATCTTCTGAGCCTCTGTGTGCGAGCCCCCTACGAAGTAGACCTCCGTCCGATTACAGGTGGAAAGAACGAGGCACTCCTCAAAGCCGGCCTCGGCAAAACGGCGAAGCATTTGCTCCAAACGGACTGCGGCTACGCCAACCTTGCTGCGTACCTGTAAGGTCGCAGTGTGATAGCTGATTCCGATTAATCCGACCGGAGTGTCGGCGGTGAGATTGCTTTCCCTCTCCCTGCGGAATGGGCATTCGCCCTTGGGAGCCAGGTCTTCTTCTAATGACCCCACCAATATTTCGTTTCGATGCGACACGGCTTCTATAAGGTTATCCAACGCCTACGACAAGTGATTTGTCATTTTTGACGACCAGGCATGGGCTGTGATGGGTTCCCTAGCGGGCGAACGCCCATTTATACTGGCTTAATGGACAGCGTCGAGGTCGCCAACGAATTCGCAAATCTGCTGGTAAACATGAGCAAAGGCGGCTACTTGCTGATGTGTGCCGCAATCGATGCTGCCGGAGGAGAACTGCGCGTGAACCCGAACGATTTCGCCAGACGCGCGCTTCAACAGGCTCCCGTGATCGAAGTCGACGGGACCGACGGAAGTGTGATTCTCCGAATACAATTGCCGGACCCTGCTACAGAGTGAAGTAGAACTCGGCGCCCTTTCCCTCTTCGCCCTCCGCCCAAACGTCGCCTCCGTGCTTTCGCACGATTCGCAATACCGTCGCTAACCCGATGCCGCAACCGGGATATCTCTCAAGCGTATGCAGCCTTTCGAATGGCTGAAAGAGCTTGTGCTTGTAAGTGGGATTGAAACCGATGCCGTTGTCCTTCACAAAGTAAACGACCTGGTCGTTATCATCAAGGTAGGTCCCTATCTCGATGCGCGGAGACGTGGATTCGGAGGTGAATTTCCATGCGTTGCCGATCAGGTTCAACAGCAAGCTGCGAATGAGAGCCGGGTCGCCGTTCGCGATCATGTGATTCTGAATTTCGACTTCTATCTCGCGTCCATCGATTCCCTTCAACTCGCCGACGATTCCACGTGCCAATTCCGCAACGTCGATGGGTGAGGGCCGAAGTTCGACGCGGGTGATTCTTGAAAGCGATAGAAGCGCCGAGATCAACTCGTCCATCTTTTTCGCGGCCGACCGGATGCGCCGCAGGTAGTTTTCCGATTCGTCGGATAACCTGCCTGCCATATCCTCTTCCATGGTCGCGGAGTAGCCATCGATAGAGCGGAGCGGTGTGCGAAGGTCGTGGGACACCGAGTAGCAGAACGCCTCCAACTCGGCCGTTCTTTCCTGCACTCTGACTTCAAGCAGGCGGTTAACCTCGCGAATCCGATCCTGTTCTAACTGTTGCTCGCGTTGACGCTGCTTCATGCGAAGCGTGGTCAACTCCGTTTCGTGGATTTTCGCTGCCTGCTCGTTCAAGAGCTTCTCCTTCTTGAACAATTCCACGAAGACCGAGACCTTCGATGCAAGCATGGTGGGATTAAACGGCTTGGTAATGTAGTCTACGGCACCGACTGAGTAGCCCTGGCAGATGCGCTCCTCGTCCGTATTTAGCGCCGTAATGAAGATGATCGGGATGTGACGGGATGCCGGCCGTTCGCGAATCATGGCCACTGTCTCCAACCCGTCCAATTCCGGCATCTGAACGTCCATCAAAATGACCGCGAAATCCATTTGAAGCACAAATCGAAGCGCTTCACGGCCAGATGTCGCCAACACCACGTTTTCGCCTAAAGGCGCCAGAATCGCTTCAAGCGCCACCAGATTGGACCGGCGATCGTCAACGACCAATATGTTGGCTACCGGCCGGTCTTCCGGCCCTGCCAAGTCAATGTTGATTTGATCCTTAACCACCGATGCTCACGCTTCGACCCGCAATCAGTCGCTTGATCATGTTGAACAGCTGGTCAACGTCGACTGGCTTCGATAGGTATTCGGAAGCGCCTGCGGCGATACATTTTTCACGGTCGCCTGACATCGCCTTGGCCGTAATCGCAATAATCGGCAGATCACGGCATTGGTCCATTTCGCGAATCGCTTGCATGGTTTCGTATCCGTCCATTTCCGGCATCATGACGTCCATCAAAACAACCGAGATATCGGGTGTGTTGCCGATGGTCCGAATCGCATTTTTTCCGCTTTCGTCAAAGAGGACATTCATGCCTTGTTTTTCTAGGGTGCTGGTTAGGGCGAAGATGTTCCGTACGTCGTCATCCACCACGAGAATTGTTCGACCTGCGAGCTTGATGCTTGACTCGGCATCGGTCAAGTGCAGCGCCGATCCGTTTGAATGGCTCTTGCCGTTCGGGTATCCGACGGCGTGACCCTTCGCTCGATTCATGACCGGTCGTGCATACAGCGCCTCCACAATCGCCCTTTGGTGCGGTGAGAGGTTCTCTAGCGAACGGTGTAGGAACAGCGCGGTTTCGTCAATCAGCCTCTCTGAGGAGACCGGGCCCTTCGTGATGATGCTTGCCGCGTACTTTTTGAGCTGCTGCTCTTCGCGTTTGCTCACGTCGCGCGCCGTATAAACGATCACGGGCAGGTTCTTAAATTTTGGCTGCTTCTTCAACTGCTTGAGGAAGTCGGCTCCCTGCATGTCCGGAAGACCCAGGTCGAGAACGACGCAGTCGAATTCCCGTTCGTTCAAGATCTTCAAGCCTTCTGCTCCGGTCGTGACGCTAGTAGTTTCGACGTCGCCTCTTCCGATCATGTCGACCAGGGACTTATGCACGGCGGGATCGTCTTCCACCAAAAGCAGCTGCTTCGTGGGCCGGTCCAAAAAGGCGTTGATCTTCTTGAACGCCATCGAAAGCGTCTTTGCCGATGCCGGCTTCTCGACGTAGGCGATCGCTCCCATCGCGGCGCCCATTCTTGGATCGGCGCCGGATACGACGAGCACCGGTATGTGGCGGGTCCTGGGATCGCGCTTGAGTTCGTCGAGAACTTCCCACCCGTCCATGCCGGGCATTTGAATATCCAGCACGATCGTGGTTGGGCCGTACCGCCTCGCCATTTCCAGGCAAGTTTCGCCATCGGGGGCAAGAATCCCCTTCATCCCATTTTGCCGCGCGAGGTCGAGCAGCAGGGTTGCAAAAGTCATATCGTCCTCAGTGATGAGAACGACGCGATCGTTGCTGCGAACCATTCGCCGGTCATCCGCGACTGGCGCCGGGGCGATCTCCGCCTGATCGGCCCCGACGCCGTTAGGCAGCAACAGCTCTTCGATCGGCTCCGTAGGACCCTCGACCCCGCGTCTTGCGGTCCGGAAAGCCTGTGGCAGATAGAGTGTAAACGCGCTGCCTTTGCCGGGCTCGCTCTCTACATCGATCTTGCCTCCGAGCAGTTTGGCGATTTCGCGGCTGATCGAAAGCCCCAAACCGGTCCCGCCGTATTTGCGGCTTGTGGTTCCGTCCGCCTGTTGGAAGGCCTCGAAGATGAGCTTTTGTTTGTCTCTCGGTATGCCGACGCCCGTATCTTCGACGCGGAAGGCGATCATCTGGTTCGCGGGGATCAGCGCGCCATCGTCGAAGAAGATCGGGTTGTTCGGTACGAAGATGTCCAAAGTGACGCTGCCGATTTCTGTGAACTTAAACGCGTTGCTGAGGAGGTTGCGAAGCACCTGTTGCAACCGTTGGGTATCGGTTCTGACTGTCCTAGGAACATTGCTTCCGACTGTGGCGGAGAAGTTGAGTTTCTTCTCGTCCGCCATATGGCGGAAGGTGCGCTGGACGTAGTCCTGAATCTCGACCGGGCGAACCTGGACGATTTCGATATCCATCTTTCCGGCTTCGATCTTGGATAGGTCTAGAATCTCGTTAATAAGATTTAACAAATCCCCGCCCGAGGCATGGATCGTGGATGCGTAATCGACTTGCTTGCCGGTCAGATTCCGGTCCTCGTTGTCGGATAGCAGCTTGGCCAGAATCAGCATGCTGTTGAGCGGCGTTCGCAGTTCGTGCGACATGTTCGCAAGGAACTCGGACTTGTACTTCGAACTGAGGGCCAGCTGTTCGGCCTTGTCTTCGAGTGCGGCGCGAGCCAGCTCGACCTCCTTGTTCTTGAGCTCGACCTTATGGTTCTGCTCAGCCAAAAGGGTCGCCTTGTCTTCCAGCTCCTTTGCTTGGTGCTCAAGCTCGGCGTTCGTCTTTCGAAGCTGCTCCTGCTGGTTCTGCAACTCTTGAGATTGGCTCTGAAGCTCCTGAGTGAGTGACTGCGATTGCTGCAGCAGCTCCTCCGTTCTCATGTTGGCGCTGATCATGTTGAGAACGACGCCGACGCTCTCCATAAGCTGGTCGAGGAACATTCGATGAATCTGGCTGAACGACTGGAACGACGCCAGTTCGATGATCGCCATGATCTCACCCTCGAATAGTACGGGCAGAACGATAATCGTTTGCGGCGGCGCTTCCCCTAGACCGGAGTTGATCTGGATGTAATCCGCCGGCACCTTCGTTAGCAGGATGCTCTTCTTTTCCAGCGCGCATTGGCCAACTAAGCTCTCCCCGAGGAAGAAGCTGTTTGACATGTGCTTGCGCTCTTTGAAACCATAGCTGCTCTGCAGGTTCAGCTTAAAGTCGCCGGTGGATGTGTCGGCGATATAGAACACGCCGTGGTGAGCGTCGACCAGCGGAGTCAGCTCGGACATGATGAGCCGGGCAACCGATTCAAGAGTCTTTTGACCTTGCATCAAGCCGGAGAATCGGGCAAGGTTGGTCTTTAGCCAGTCTTGCTCCATGTTTTGCCGGGTCGTGTCTTTAAGGTTCGCGATCATCCGGTTTATGTTGTTTTTCAGGGTCGAAACTTCACCCTGGGCTTCAACCGTGATCGACCTCGTAAGGTCGCCTTGCGCAACGGCGGTGGCAACGTCCGAGATTTCTCGGACCTGGACCGTTAGCGAGTTCGCCATGAAGTTAACGTTCTCAGTGAGGTCGTTCCAGGTTCCGGCAACGTTTGGAACCTTCGCCTGGCCGCCGAGAATTCCTTCCGTTCCCACTTCTCGGGCCACCGTCGTAACCTGCTCGGCGAAGATCGAGAGGGTGTAGGTCATGCTGTTGATCGTTTCCGCAAGGGCTGCGATCTCTCCCTTCGCTTCAACGACCAGCTTCTGTTTCAAGTCGCCGTTCGCAACGGCGGTAACAACCTTCGCGATACCGCGGACTTGGGTAGTAAGGTTCGAGGCCATGAAGTTCACGTTGTCGGTGAGCTCCTTCCAGGTACCCGCAACGTTCGGCACCTTCGCCTGGCCACCCAAGATTCCTTCCGTTCCCACTTCGCGGGCCACCGTGGTGACCTGCTCGGCAAAGATCGAAAGCGTGTCTGTCATGTTATTGATCGTCTCGGCGAGAGCGGCGACTTCGCCTTTCGCTTCCACGACCAGTTTCTGCGAAAGGTCGCCGTTCGCAACGGCGGTAACAACCTTAACGATGCCTCGCACCTGAGTGGTCAGGTTCGTGGCCATGAAGTTCACGTTGTCGGTAAGGTCCTTCCAGGTTCCCGAGACACCCTTTACCTCCGCCTGACCGCCAAGCTTTCCTTCCGTTCCGACCTCTTTCGCAACACGCGTAACCTCCGCCGCGAACGAGCTGAGCTGGTCGACCATCGTGTTGATCGTGTTTTTCAGCTCAAGGATTTCGCCTTTTACGTCAACCGTGATCTTCTGCGAAAGGTCGCCGTTCGCAACCGCCGTGGTAACCAGAGCGATGTTTCGCACCTGGTCCGTCAGGTTTGACGCCATGAAGTTCACCGAGTAGGTGAGGTCCTTCCAGGTTCCCGATACGCCACCGACCTTCGCCTGACCGCCAAGCTTTCCGTCCGTTCCGACTTCGCGGGCCACACGGGTGACCTCGTCTGCAAACGAACTGAGCTGGTCGACCATCGTGTTGATCGTGTTCTTCAGCTCTAAAATTTCGCCCTTTACTTCAACCGTGATCTTTTGCGAAAGGTCACCGTTCGCAACCGCGGTGGTAACCAAAGCAATGTTACGCACCTGGTTTGTTAGGTTGCCGGCGAGGTTGTTTACGTTGTCGGTAAGGTCCTTCCAGGTTCCCGAAACGTCTCGCACCTCGGCCTGACCGCCCAGTTTTCCTTCCGTACCTACCTCTTTCGCAACGCGGGTGACTTCTCCGGCGAACGAGTTGAGCTGATCGACCATCGTGTTGATCGTGTCCTTGAGCTCCAGAATCTCGCCCTTCGCGTCAACCGTAATCTTCTGCGAAAGGTCGCCGTTTGCAACCGCCGTGGTAACCAAGGCGATGTTTCGCACCTGGTTCGTCAGGTTTCCTGCGAGCAGGTTAACGTTGTCGGTAAGGTCCTTCCAGGTTCCGGCAACGTTCGGCACTTCGGCCTGGCCACCCAACTTTCCTTCGGTACCTACTTCACGGGCCACCGTCGTAACCTGGTCGGCAAAGATCGATAGCGTGTCGATCATGCCATTGATCGTGTCTGCCAGCGCGGCGACTTCGCCCTTCGCTTCCAAAACGAGCTGTTGCTTAAGGTCGCCGTTTGCAACGGCGGTAACAACCTTCGCAATACCGCGAACTTGCGTCGTCAGGTTCGTTGCCATGAAATTTACGTTGTCGGTAAGGTCCTTCCACGTCCCCGAGACGCCCCGAACTTCGGCTTGGCCTCCCAGCTTTCCTTCCGTTCCGACTTCGCGGGCGACACGCGTAACTTCAGCAACGAACGAGCTGAGCTGATCGACCATCGTGTTGATCGTGTTTTTAAGTTCAAGGATTTCCCCCTTTACGTCGACCGTAATCTTTTGCGAAAGGTCGCCGTTGGCAACGGCAGTTGTAACGAGAGCGATGTTGCGCACCTGGCTTGTCAGGTTGACGGCGAGGTTGTTAACGTTGTCGGTAAGGTCCTTCCAGGTTCCCGAGACACCGCGCACCTCCGCTTGGCCGCCAAGTTTTCCTTCCGTTCCGACTTCGCGTGCAACGCGAGTAACCTCGGCGGCGAACGACCCCAACTGGTCTACCATCGTGTTAACCGTTTGACCGATGCGTAGGAACTCTCCTTTGACCGGCGTGCCCTCGATCTCAAGCGCCATCTTCTGCGAGAGATCGCCTTCCGCAACGGCAGTGATAACGCGTGCGACCTCAGTCGTCGGTCGGGCAAGGTCCTCGATGAGTTGATTGATGCCCTGCACGCTCTCCGCCCATGCGCCCGAGGCGCCCTTCAACGCGGCGCGCTCCGTCATTCGGCCCTCACGACCGACTTGGCGTCCGACGCGAACAATCTCCTGCGCTTCGTTTTCGTTTAGAGCGATGACATCGTTGAACGCCCTGTAGATCTGGCTGAGAACGCCGGTCTCTTGATCCGGCAAACGCACGGAAAAATCCCCTTCCTTCGCGGCTTGCAGCGCTTCAAGAAGGGGAATAAGCTGACTTTCGCTGTAGTTCTGCTCGCGGGTGACAGCGGGCGGTTTTCGAGAGGATGGTTTGGTAGCGACTGAATGGGCGGATTTAGTCATGAATCAGGTTTTCCTTTGCTCGGACTCGAAGAAGGCGCGCAACTAAGCGCCGATGCGCATAATTATATGGCAAAAAATGCGGTTTGGAGCGCAATGTTTCTGCCACAGCGCTTCATTTCCAGCGCAATTTCTATTTTGGGTGAGCGGCTATAGCCTCGTGGCACCACTTCACCACATCGGCAAACGGGTGCTGCTCCAGCGATCCGAATAGTGGGTCGCGATTGAGCCTCAATTTCGTAAAGGCCGGACTCGTGAGCCCGCAGAGGATTTTTGCGATCTGCCGTGGAGACTGCAACTCGCTGGGGCACCGCCTGCAAAGGGCGGCTACATCAGATTCCTTGAGGCTTATCGGTGGAAGCGACGGCTTCGGAAGGGATTGGCGCTGACCGGTAAGGCACCAGGTGCAATGACCGCACGGCGCCCCGCGCGTTTCGCCAAAGTAGCCAACCAACGCATTCACCTGGCAGCCGTCGTGCTCGATAAGATCCACAACCCGCCTCAGCCTGACGATTTCCTGTTCTTCACGTCTCTCAAACCTTGCGATGAGTTCCGACGTGATCTGGTCCGGGTCCAGGTCGCTCTCAACCCGGGTGTAAGGCGTTCGTACGTCGCCTGCTTTCACTTCGATAAGTGCCTGCTGCTCCATCACTTCAATGGCCCGAATGACCCTGCGTCGCTCCACACCGAGGGCAGTTGCTGCATCGTCCGGATTGAGGCTGAACCAGATCTTTCCGCGCTTGGCAAAACCGAATAGACCCTTCACAAACTCGCCGTGCGTGCCGGGAAAACGACCCACGATCGCTGCTATCGGAGAGAGTGGCTTGAGCTCATAGCCGGTATAGATTGGCGTGCCCGACCGAACGAATCCCATCAATTCGAGATAGGTGAGGGCCGTGCGAAGCACGAGTAAGCGCATATCGAGCCGCTGGGACAGATCGTAGGTCGACACCGCGGTTGGAAGATCGGCTCGCCAACCGAGCGCCTCCCGAACGAGGGAACGGATCGATTCCTGAGACGGAGTGTCCCCGTAGGCGAAATTCTCCAATGTCGGCACATCTTCCGGGCATGCCAACAGCTCTACCGTCGAGGGAAGCTCATCGCGCCCAGCCCGGCCGATTTCTTGCGAGTAACTTTCGAGGCTCTTGGGAAGGTTGTAGTGGTACACATATCGAACATTCGACTTGTCGATTCCCATACCAAACGCGATGGTTGCCACGACGATGCCGGCTGTTGCCTGCATCCACCAGTCCTGGACTTCGCGTCGCGGCTCGGGGTCCATTCCGGCATGGTAAGCCCGCGCCGACAATCCGGATCTAACTAGTAAGTCAGCAACTGTCTCCGCCGTTTTTTGTAGCGTGACATACACGATTGTCGGTCCAGGAGATCGCTCTTGCAGGCGACATACGAGTAATAGATCGCGTTCAGTCAGTGAGGCCGGAGTGGTCAAAAGAGTCAAGTTTGGACGATAAAACCCGGTCACAACCGAATCCTCGGGCGAGATATCGAAGGAGTGGCGGATGTCCTCAACGACAGAGGGAGTCGCCGTCGCCGTAAGCGCCAGAACCCGTTCGGCGCCGATCGCGTGAACGGTCTCGGCAAGCTTCAGGTAGTCGGGCCGAAAGTTGTGGCCCCACTCGGAGATGCAGTGCGCTTCATCGATCGCGAAGAGTCCGATTCGAGCGCGTGTCATTTCAGAAACAAACCGCTCGTTTCCAAACCTTTCAGGAGCTACGTACAGCAGCTTGAGTTTTCCGCTTTGAATCGATTCATTCACTTGGATCGCTTCAGAGGCGCTCATCGTCGAATCGAGCCGTGCAGCCTCAATGCCCCGTCTGTGAAGAAAGTCGATCTGGTCTTTCATCAGCGCGATCAAGGGCGAGACCACGAGCGTTAGGCCCTCTATCTGAAGCGCCGGCAACTGGTAGCAAAGAGATTTCCCTCCGCCGGTAGGAAACACGGCAAGGGCGGACCGGCCCGCCAACAAGGCCTCGATAACCTTCTCCTGCCCCGGGCGAAACTCGTCAAACCCAAAGTGAGTCGCTAGAGTCGCGCGGGTAGTAGTAGACACATGAATAGTATAAACGCGGCCGGCAAGATTCGCAAGGGGAGCGTCGCGACTTCAGATTCGTGCCCCTTCGCCGATCGAATAAACTGACTTTCCAGTGACACATCCTTCGTCCGCAACCGCAACCGCATCTGCCGCCTTCCGCGATTCCGCGCTTGATCTCTTGGATGTACAAGTAGGTGCGGCCGGTTCCGACTTCCAGGCTTCGGCTGAAGATGAAGAGTTCTGGCTCGGAGTTCGAGATGCGTTCACGCTGGACGAAAACGTTATCAACTTCAACAATGGCGGCTGTTCGCCGTCGCCGCGGGTCGTCGCGGAGAGCCTGAAACAGCAAATCGATTTTGCCAACAAGGGGCCGAGCATCTTCATGTGGCGGGAACTTGACCCCAAAATCGAGGACGTGCGCAAGCGCCTGGCAAAGCTGTTTGGAGCGGACGCCAAAGAGATCGCCATCACCCGCAATGCCAGCGAGTCGCTGATGACGTGCCTGTTCAGTCTTCCAATGTCTGAGGCGGACGAGATACTGACGACTACGCACGATTACCCTCGGATGATCAATGCGATCCGGCAACGAGAGCGCCGCGACGGAGTCAAAATGGTCCAGGTCGAGGTTCCACCCGCGCCCCAGACCCACAAAGAGATCGTTGAAGCCTTTGAGCGAGGGATCACGAGCAAGACGAAGATCATCCTCGTTTCGCACGTGACATTCACAACCGGCGACATCAACCCAGTGCGCGAGGTCTGTGAACTTGGGCGAAGGCACGGAATTCCCGTGGTCGTCGATGGCGCTCACGCCTTTGCCCATTTCCCGTTCAAACAAGAGGATTTGACGTGCGACTATTTCGGCACCTCACTTCACAAATGGCTCATGGCGCCGGTTGGTACCGGCATGCTGTACGTCAGGCGACCGCTCATTGAGGACCTTTGGGCGCTGATGGCGCCAGGACCGACGCAGGATGCAGACATTCGGAAGTTTGAGGAGATCGGGACCCATCAAGCCGCCGTTCATAACGCGATCGGCGAAGCACTGACCTTCCACGAAATGCTAGGCGGAGAACGGAAAGCCGCCCGCCTTCGCTACCTAAAGTCACGTTGGACCGATCAGTTGCGCGAGTTCAACAACGTCAAGTTCCACACAAACCTTCATGAAGCTCACTCGTGCGGGATTTGCACCGTGGAGATCGAAGGCATCAAACCAGGCGACCTGGCGACTTGGCTGGAGGCCAAACACCAAGTCGTCGTCGCACCGATCGAATATGCCAACTTCTCTGGAATCCGGGTTTCTCCGCAGGTCTATTCGACGATCGGTGAGGTCGACCGGTTTGCCGATGCGATGACCCACGCCGCATCGACAGGCATCTCCTAAGACGCTCCCTGTTTGAGCGATTAAGCACAAAAGCTTGCTCTAGCAAGAGCGAATTGACAATGTGCGGGCGGATTACTAGACTGGCACAGTGCTTAAAGCGAAGTGGCCAGGACTCTCTCACCGCGAGGAGAACGTCCTGTCGCTTTCGATGGCCGGGCTGGGCGACAAGGAGATCGCGTCCAGCCTGGGAGTCAGCGTGTATACGGTCCGGACCTATTGGCTTCGAATCAAGGACAAAGTTCAAAAAGAGACTCGTGCCGAGGTGATCGCCGAGGTGACCCGTCGCCGATCCCGGGACCCGGCCTTGGTCGATTCGGCAAAACGGCTTGACACTGTTGACACGAAGCGCTCTCTGCTAGAAGAAACGCTCGGCAAGGCGCCGATGATCGTTTGGGCCTTCGATGCCGACGGAATTCTGTACTACGTTAACGAAAACTTTCTGACGTATACGGGATTGGTTCCCTCCTACACCGAAAGAATTGTCTGGAAGGGAGTCATCCGGGAAGATATCTGGGCAAGCATTCTTGTGCAAGCGGTTGAAGCAAGACAGCACGGCGAGCCGTTCGAGCTTGAGGCGCCCATAAGGCGTATTGACGGAGCCTACCGATGGCATTTGCTCCGCGAGATTCCAATCATCGATGAAACTGGGCACATCGTGCGAAGGGTGGGTACCGCAACCGACATAGACGATTTGCACGATCGCGAACAGATCGCCTCTCAACTGTGCTTTAGGCTAAAGATGATTGCGGATGTCTCCCGGACCGCAATCTCGATCGACGATCCTGATGCAAACGTCAAATACAGAAACCCGGCGTATTTGCGCCTGACTGAAGGCTCGCAAGCGCATGACGGCTGGATCGAAGACATCCATCCGGATGATCGGGAGCGGGTTAGAAAAGAGTGGAGCAAACACATTGGGACGACTGCTCCCATGAGTTCGCGGCATCGCTACCTCCATAGCGACGGAAGCATCACCACCGCGGATGTCCGAGTGCTTGAACTTGGGCCGCGTGGCGCAATGGTTTTGGCCTGCGAGACCGGGGTGAAAACCGAGGTTTGTGGTGACGACCAACTCAATACGTTGGCGAGCAACCTTCAAGAAATCCTGAGAATGTCGCCGATAGAAGTCTGTTAAGCCTTTGTCCCGACATGTCGCGACTAGCGAAATACCTCTTTCCAACCCATATTAGAGTTGGAAGGTCAGCATGTCCGTTATAGAGTTTTCGGAAGACGAACGGAGAATCATCGAACGGCTAGCATCGCTAGTTGAGTTCCGGGAGGATGCCTCCGGCGGACACATTCGACGAGTCGCTGACATGGTTCGCCGCATAAGCCTGGAAATAGGTTTAGACCCGAAGGTGGCTGAGACATTCGCCCATGCGGCCATGCTGCACGACATTGGGAAGATCGGTATCCCCGATTCGCTTATACTTAAGCCAGGGCCGCTGGACCCCAGGGAGTTCGAAAGGGTCAAGCGTCACACGCGGATCGGCGCCGCCCTCATGGCAGGCAGCAAATGCCCGGTCCTGCAAGTTGCGGAACGGGTAGCGAGATTCCACCACGAGCGATGGAATGGCTCCGGCTACGAAGGACTCTGCGGAGTCGACATCCCGTTGGAGGCACGAATAACCGCCGTAGCCGACGTCTTCGACGCCCTCATCTCCTCCCGCCCGTACAAAGATGCCTGGCCGATCCGAACCGCCATGGCCGAGATCGACCGCCTATCCGGAATCGACTTCGACCCCCGAGTAGTCGCCGCCTTCCTCGCCGTAGTAACCCGAGGCGAACTGATGGCCGTCTCGCTTTGCGAGCCGGTTTCCCGAAGTGTGATGTGAATTTTTCGAATGGGTCAGCTAGCCTTGGCGGCGGTGATAATTCTCGAGTACCGACTTAGCTACATGTACGAAGTAGGCGTGCTTGCCGCTCGCCGCCGCTGCGAGAGCCTGCTTAGCCTCCACATCTTTGTCCGCGGTACGAAGCAAAAGCCCCGCCAATAAATTGCGACCATCCACGTTTAAGACTAAACCGTCTAATTCCTGGAGCACAACAAGCGATTCCTCGGCGGGGTTTTTGGCAGCGGAAACCCGAGTTCCGATTGCTGTGGCTACAATTGTCCACTCGGTTAATGCCCCGGAACCCTCATTCATCTGGTTGTTATACTGCACGGCTGGAACTCGTGCTGCCCAAGCGTGGGAACTGCTCTGGCGCACTCTGAGGATGTATCTGTCGTTTGGTTTCGCCAAATAGCGAATGACCGCCAATTGGGCCTTGCGTGGGTCGTAGCATTCGAAACGGCGTCGGTTGACATCACTTGCCAAACGATCCGTCATCGACGGGGCCCACATCACGATAGACCTATCGCGACATCCTGATCCAGGAGGACTGCCCTAAGCGCTAATTCCGAGGGCATTTTCGTATTCCGCCGGTGAGTATGTAAGGATTAGTCCGATTTGGGCTGAACGCTCTCGAAAGGTTCCGCGAAGTCCCTTCCATTGTTCTAGAGAGCCTGACTGTTCGAAGCCGTCCCAAAGCCATGCTTGGCGTGTCGCGTGCGAAATGCCCGTGAATTCCGGGTGCATGATCCAACCGGTGATCCTGGCGTCTGGTTGTTCACGGCTCACGTCTACAAGTCCGGCTTGGCCCAACCAGTCCTTTATGGCTGAATGTACTTCATCCGCAGTTAGTTCTTCCATTTGTTTACTCCCAGGCCGACAATGTATTCCGCTGCTTCAAATATTTCGCTGCTGTGTCTCTTTAGTTTATCGCCCTTTATATTGTGTGTTGCGCCGATTTCGTTCAGGTATCTCGCCAACTTGGCCGGGCTTGTAAAGCGATGACCGTTTGACCACCGGCTTGTTATCAACGAAAAGCTATCCGCCATTCTGCTGTACTCAGTCTTGCTTACCAGCGCATCAAAGCGAGACTCCCTGTACAACTTCGGCAGCACATGGCGGCCGTCCCAAGACCCATCAATCCTCCACCTGTATGCCCGCAACATACATTCGACTGCCAAGCCACTCAAGTAATGACAGGTCAAATAATCTCCTGAGAGGTGGCATTGAGCGGCCGCGCTAAGGTGTTCTTCCGCAGCCAGCCGATACTCGGTTGCTCTAATCTCCACGGGAGTTACGATACCCACCTGCTTGATGAGTGAGGGATCAAATGGGAGTGTTCAACTGGCCAACAGGGCTGACCCCATAGTTCAGCGGAGCGCGTACACGCTGTTGCCCCAAGAACCAAAGTAGATCGTTCCGTCGCTGCCGACGGCAGGTGAGGTCCAGACTTTGCCGTCGGTCATGAAGGACCACTTTGCTTTGCCCGACTCTCCGTTAAGCGCGTAAAGGTTGTGATCCTCGGAGCCTACGTAGACCGTTCCGTCGGCCGTGATAGCGGGCGACGACATAACATGGTCGCGGGTCTTGAACGACCATTTAACCTTGCCGGTTTCACTGGATATAGCGTAGACGCTGTTTGCCCAGGAACCCACGTAGATCATCCCGTTTCTTCCGAGGGCCGGGGATGACGCCATCTCCTCAACGACCTTGCGCTGCCATTTCTGGGATCCGGTCTCACCATCAAGGGCGTACACGCTGCCACTCCCGGAGCTAACGTAGAGCGTGCCATCGGGACCTAGTGCGGGAGAGCTGCCGACGAAGCCCCCTGTGTCGTATGACCACTTCTTAGCGCCGGTTTCAGCCTGGAGGGCATAGACAAAGTTGTCGTTTGAGCCGAAGTAGATGAGCCCATTCAGGCCAATCGCGGGACACGAGCAGATGATATTGCCTGTCTTGAATGCCCACTTTTTGGCGCCGGTCGCCCCATCGAGGGCATACATAGAATCATCCTCAGAACCCACATAGACGGTGCCGTCCGAGCCGATCGCGGGGGACGCATAGATGCCGTTGCCCGTGTGGAAGGTCCACTTCGGTTTTCCGGTGGCGGAATCGAGCGCATAGAGAAATCCGTCCCAGGAACCTATGTATACGGTGCCATCGACGCCGAGGGCGGGAGACGATTGAATGGACGCGCCGGTTTTATACGCCCATTTCTTTGACCCGTTCGCCCTATCGAGCGCATACACGTTGCCGTCGGTGCTGCCGATGAAGATCGTTCCATCCACGCCGATTGCGGGCGAGCCGGAAACCGCTCCGCCCGTCATGTAGGACCATTTCTTGACACCGACGGCGCCGGACCCAACCGCTACTCCCGTGTTCGACGAACCACCGCGAAACTTGGCCCACGGCGTACGAGCCAATCCGCTTCCTGTTTCAGTGGAATGCAACGCGGGAGCAAATCCGATGACCGCCGGCAGTGCGCAGCCCGCCATAACCGTAACGATTGAACGAAGATGATAGTGCTCTGTCGACATGGTCTCTGTCCCCCTTACGTAAATGAGCGTCGATCATACATGTTCCGCATACGACGCCTGTCGTATGCAGTATACGACAGGCGTCGTATAAGGGCAAGCCCATTCTGGAAAACTCCTTGCTTAGGGATAAACCTCGAATGCAAACAAGGAATACGCGCCGCCGGCTTTGCTTGGCGTTAAGCAATCTAGCCGTACGTATCGCGTATTGACGCTCGGCATCCGTATTGTTTCCACGCCACCATTCCCGCTCGAAGTCTGGAATGAGGATGTCCAGTTCGTTCCATCTTCCGATGTCGAGATCCGGTAGCTTGTCGCAAATGCGTGAGGGACCCAGCGGAGGATGACTCTCGAGACCGATTCCGTCCGGCCGAGATCGACGCTCGCCCATTGCGGCTTCTTTCCACTCGCAATCCATCGGGTGGGGGGCCGGCCGTCAAAGAGTGTCTGCACGCCGAAGTCGCCGGTTTGACGTTCGGAAGCAGACCCTGCCTTGCCAAACGCCAGGTCGCCGGGGTTTCTTATAACCTGGGGCCTCGAGATCCGGACTCCAGGCCCGTCACCAAGCCGGTTGGCGTCCTCAGCAAAAGCAGTGTAAGAACGAGCGCTTGCCGGGTGGCCGGACCAGAGGATCTCTCCGAGCGTCGGCATTGCCGGTCGGACGAGTTCGTGGACGTCTTCGAACGTGTAGGGAAAGCTCGCCTTGTCGTTCCACACCGCGAACATTCCTCCGAGCACATGGGGATCGTGTTCTGGGAGCTTTTCCGTGTCGAAGGTCGTTGGAACCCAAGTGGAATATAGGCTCCGTGTGTCTAGGAATTGATAGTAGTAGCCCGCGAAAGGCACGATATAGAGGTGATCGTCCTGGGTATTGATAATGTTGTAGCCGTCTTTGACCGCCTCGATCGGATCGTGATATCCCGGGTACCAAAGATTGACGACGATGTTGCGATCGACCCCGTCTGAATTGCCGGCCGTTTTCAGCCCACCCCACATGTGGACCTGTTTGCCTTGGCTGCGCACAAAAGCTGCGGTCGCGTTGATGTAGGCCTTATACAGCGGCGCGCTCCCTGGGCCTCCGTTGTACTCGTCCGCGCCGATATGCACCCATGGAGACCGAAACCAGGGAATGAACTCCTTCCACACGTCGTCGACGAACACTTGGGTCTGCGGGTTATGCAGGTCAAGGTGGTTCTTGGGAAGCTTGGGGTTCCCGAGGTCTGGGCGGTATTTCGTGAAG
>Ga0206967_1035_pt1 | contig 29270 bp, 22 predicted proteins | sample Alteio_BWOrgHeat_24_FD_153259 | JGI IMG/M metagenome (GOLD analysis project Ga0206967, IMG submission 153259) | Enriched cells from forest soil in Barre Woods Harvard Forest LTER site, Petersham, Massachusetts, United States -... | ecosystem: Environmental > Terrestrial > Soil > Temperate forest >...
TGGATTCGGGGGAGGTAAAGGCGGCGGAACTAATGGAGGAGGAGGGGGCGGCGGAGCGCTTGGCGGAGCGATTTTTGTTGAACAAGGCGGCGATTTGACGATCAATATTCCTGTTTCCTTTTCAGGAAATACAGTGACAGGTGGAACTGGGACAGGGGGAGGACTGAATGGATCGGGTATTTCTCGCGACCTATTTTTAATGTCAGGAGGAAATGTAACCTTTAATATTCCTTCTGGCTCACTGACCATTTCATCATCGATCGATGGCGATAATGGAAGAGAGGAAATAGGAATCGGAGGCATTACGCTGATAGGTCCAGGCACATTGATTTTTACGAACCCAAATACTTATACCTCTACTACGACCATATCTAATAACGGCACAGTCCAACTCAGCGGAAGCGGATCGCTTTTTTCAACAGGAACTGTTCAAGTCGATGCGGGCTCCACGTTCGATATTTCTCCGGCAACTATGACAGAAGATATCGGCAATTTAACCGGAAGCGGCCAAGTGCTTCTCGGAAGCAATACCCTCGATATTAATACCCAAAGTTCGGATGTTTTCAGCGGGATCATTAGCGATGGCGGTTTGGGAGGATCCGTTTTCGTTCAGGGCATAGGCAACGGCGGACTAACATTTACAGGCGCGAATACTTATACGGGCGGCACGACGATTACGAACGGTAACGAACTGTTCATCGCGGGAGCCGGTTCTTTATATTCCGCAGGTGCCGTAACCATCGATACGAGTTTCGATGTCTTCGATATTTCCGAGGCGAACCAGCCTCAGACTATCGGCGATTTGAGCGGGACAGGCACTTTGAATCTTGGAAGCAATACCATCATCTTGAATACCCAAAACATGCCGTTTTTTGATGGAACGATCACAGGCACGGGAGCGGTGATCGTCCAGTCCGATATGGGCGGCACGTTTCAAGCATTTACGGGTCCTCAAACTTATCCGGGCGGCACAACGATCAATAGCGGTCAATTGTCGCTTGTGGGAAGCGCTGCTGCTCTTTTAGCCACCGGACCTGTGACTGTGAACGGTTCTGGGATCTTCGATGTGATTGAAGGGGCCAATCCGCAAACGATCGGCGATTTAAGCGGCAATGGGGGGACAGTCGAAATCGGCGATGTCACTTTCCAGGTCGGGACGGCAAATTCGACGACTTACGCAGGGAGCATTCAAGACGAAGGACTCGGAGGGACTTTATTCAAAGAAGGGAGTGGCACGCTGACTTTGAGTGGCTCGAGCTCGGTAAGCAACGTCGAAGTTTCCCAAGGCCGTTTAAATATCGATGGTAGCTTTACAGCAGCCACTGGCGTTCTTGTCGACTCCGGCGCGATTTTAGGAGGGACGGGTTCCATCACAGGGCCTATCGACGTGTTTGGAACTGTCGCACCCGGCAATTCGATCGGCACTTTAACGGTAACCGATGTCACTTTTGAAAACCTCGGAACACTGCAAAATGAACTGAATGGGAGCGGCGGTACCGATCTCTTGGCTGCGAGCTCGAGCGTGACCCTGCAGCCGGGTTCGATTTTGCAAATCGTTCCCCAAGTTGGCTTTTATCAACCTGGAACTGTCTATACGATCGTTACCTCCCCTACGATCACGAATCAATTCACCACAGTCCAAAATACGAATCCCAACCTGCATTTCAAGGTCGTCTATGATCCTACGGCATTTATAGAACTCGTTCTCCTATCGGTGACTCCCATGCCAATACCCGGCCTTAAAGGAAACGCCGCTAAAGCAGCCCTTTGTCTGCAAACGGTTCCTGTCGAGCCTGATACCACATTCGTTTTCTCTGTCTTGAACTCCCTCCCGATCCTTCAGCTTCAGGAGGCCGTGAACCTCTTACAGCCCTCGCTGTATAACGCTCTTGCTCTAGCCGAAGAAAACACCACATTCTCGGTCAGGTATACCGTTTCGAATCGTCTGGAAGATTTGGAGCGGAATGTTTGCGGACTACAATCGTATGATCCGTATAACCGAGGCCCCAACCTCTGGCTGACGCCTTTCGGCGCTTTTGCCAATCAACAACATCAAGATGGAGAATTCGGTTTCGGAACTTCCACGGGAGGAGTTACTTTAGGGTTCGACGGAAGATGCAGCGACCAATTCGCTTTAGGAATTGGAGGCAGCTATACCTACACCCATATCGATTGGAATTCGTCAAAAGGGGATGGCCGGATTCAAAGCTTTTACGGAACGCTGTTCGGGAAATGGTTCAACGAATTTTATTTTCTCGATCTGGCCGCGATTGGAGCCTATTCGAACTACCACGCAACGAGAAATATTTTCATCGTCGGCACTAATTCCCTCTCAATCGACCGCTCTATCAGCAACCACCACAATGGCTTTGAAGTCGACGGCCACCTCAAATTCGGGCTGCGGGGATGCCTTCGCAATAGCGCACACTACTCTTATTTCCGGCCCTTCGTGGCGTTCGACTACCTTTATCTCCACCAAAACGGTTTTAAAGAGACGGGAGGCACTTCGCTCAACTTAATCGTCCAAAGCCAAACTGCGCAATTGCTCCGCTCGGAAGTCGGTCTAGAATTCGCAATGACTTTCTTCAGCGGGAATTGGAGATGGGTGCCCGAAATCGGACTCAGTTATGTCAACGAAGCCCGCTTCGAGGGAAAAAATTTGCATGCTCGATACATGAATACGGACTGCACTTTCACCGTCTCAGGCCTCAGTCCGACCCGGAATTTGATCGTACCCACATTCGAGATCTCCGCCTTTTCTGATCGAACTTCAATCAACTTCACCTATGAAGGAGAATTCGTGCATAAATACTGGAACCAAAACGTCCTCGTCCATTGGGCCTATCGCTTCTGATCGCAGCTGGCACCCGGTTCCCGCATTATAAAATGCGGCTATTCATGAAAGATCTTTTAAACGAAAATTAAGGGCACAAACCGCGCACTGTGGTGCGCGGTTAAAGAATTACCGAAGCACTCTTGTATAAGAGGTATCTGGAGGGATGTTTTCTTTTTGGTCGAGTCTGGCCTGTTCTTCCATGGTGCGTCTGCCTCGAAGACTTCTCACTTCAAGACCTAAATGTTCGTTGGTCCTGACTAAAGCGGCATTCGATTCATCAAATTCATCATTGGCTTCTCGCAATCTTTGATTCTGATCATTCAATTCACCAAACGCAGCATCATAATTATCATTCGCTACTTGCAATTTTTGATTACGATCTTTCAACAGTGTATTTTCAACCTGCACTGTCGATAATCTTCCAGATGTTTCCCCGAGTTCTTCTGTAACTCGTTTCAACATGGCTCTCATTTCAATTTTCGATGCGCCTAATACTTGTATTTCTTTATTTTGCTCAGCGAGCCGCGTTGTCAATTCTTCCTTTTCGGCAGTTAAATGAGCGACCGTTTCTACAAGCTCTGGTTCGGGAGCCTTGTCTAATTTAGGATCCACTGCACTAAGCGGGTCCTTCATAAACTCCAATTCCCTATATTGTCTTTTTAATTTTTTCAAATCAGTTTTCACTGTAGACAATTGTTCGTCCTTCTGCCCCAGATCTTCTGCTAATTGATCGCGCTGGGCGGTTAAGTGAACGACCTTATCGCCCAATATTTTTGCTTTTTCGTTAGTGAAGCTAATACTCTTTTGAAATCCGGAAATTTTTTTCAATAATTTAACTACTTTATCTTGTAATGTACTGATTTCAGTTTCTTGTTTTCTTGAAGTTTCCTGAAGATCGGTAAATCTCTCTTCATAAGTAGTTCTCAAATCAACATTTACAATCGGAGCTTTCCAAGTCTTTAAATCAACACTGGGCGCAACCGGAGCATTCGTCCTTAAATCTAGAGTAGCACGTAGAATCGTCGACATATTTCAACCTATATTTTAAGAAAATAGTTTATTTTTGTTTAAAAACCTTAAAGAACAACAATCATACAAATCAAGCAATTTAAATGAAACACGGAAATGAACCCGAGCCGATTCGTTTGACATCGAAGTGGAAAAGACCGAATTCTCAGGTTGGATTGCTTATTCGATCAAGAGATTCCTCTGGCTTAGAGATATTCTGCGAGTATAAATTATCAATTATATACATTATAAATTACTTGTATTAGATTAAAGTTATATAGAACCCTTAGATTTAAGGAAGAGATATGAACAAACCTGCAAAACATATTGTCGTAATTACTGGAAGCGCGAGACCAAACAATTATACATTAAAAGCAGCTTCCCTTCTTTTACCCGCATTAGACAAGAATTCTTCACTTACTTACGAACTGATTGATGCAGCCACATTAAAACTACCCCTTCCCGGCACTCCCTATAAAGATTCATCCCACGAAATACTGCAAAAGAAAGTACACAACGCTACAGGGATCATTCTGGCATCGCCCGAATATCATGGTGGAATTTCAAGTGTGATGAAACTCATTATCGACCATTTGGGATTCCCATCTGTGATGGCAGGGAAGCCAGTCGCCTTGCTCGGGGTTGCGGCGGGATCTATTGGGGCCATTAAATCCCTCGAACAGATCAGAAGCATCTGTTCCCATATTGGAGCTATAGTTTTGCCCCGCCCCATTTCCATCGCGAATGTACAGGATGTCTTCGACGAGCAAGGCCGATGCTTAAATCCAGATATCGAGAAGCAAGTGCAAAGCGTTGTAACACAACTTGTCGATTACATCGATCGCCATATCTGTCCTATGATCGCTCTGGAAAATCTAATCCGAAAAGAAAAGCAAGGGATATAAATAATTTTATAATCCGATCTATACAATTAACTATACTATAGGAAAAAAAAATAAGCATGTACGATAGATTGAAAGAAGGCCTTGAAGAGGCTCTTGCCCATAAAGAGGGAAAAATTACCTTTCTTCCAACTCAGCGATTTTGGGAAAGTTCGAGGCTCTGTTTGCGGGGAATTATGGGCATAAAGTCATGGCGGGAAGGTTGCATTCAGAAGCCACGCAGGTGGTAGAGAAAAAAATAAGAAATGGAGAAGAAAATCGGTACTCGGATTCCTCCTCCCGCGGGCGATCGAAACGCTCGTCCCGTCTGGGCGGGGCTTGAAGCAGACCTTTTCGAAGAAAAGGAGAAAGCCAATAATTTGGCTTTCGTGCTGATTCAAGGTGAAAGTCGATGTTTTTCTCTTGGAAAAACCGACTGAACTGGACCGTATGCGCCCGGTTTTTGCGAAACGCAAAAACATCGCGGCTCACTTCGAATCCGAACAGAAGCCACACAGGTGGTAGAGAAAAAAATAAGAAATGGAGAAGAAAATCTGTACTCGGATTCCTCCTCCCGCGGGCGATCGAAACGCTCGTCCCGTCTGGGTCGGAGTCCGGTTGCGCCCGGTTTTTGCGAAACGCAAAAACATCGGGACTCACTTCGAATCCGAACGCGATCCAAATTGTTGGATCGCTGTACCGTCAAAATTGAAATTTTGACGGTACTCGGATTCGAACCAAGGACACACGGATTATGATTCCGTTGCTCTAACCAGCTGAGCTATACCGCCAAGGAGAATTAGCGGGGGTAGGACTCGAACCTACGACCTTTGGGTTATGAGCCCAACGAGCTAACCACTGCTCCACCCCGCGAAAAGAAAGCAGAAGCTTATCACGACAAAGGATTTATTCCCAAATCTTTTTCGACAAAGGAACCAAACTCCCAAATTTCCTTTTCAAAATTCGTTAACATTCATTAAAGTTCTCGCCTAAAAAACAGGAGGAGGTTCTATGAGCCACGTTGCAAGTCTTTGTTTAGGCGGCACCTTTGCCGCGGCCGGCATTTTTAAAATATTCGATTTAGTCAGCGGAATGAATCTTTATATAAAACAGAATAGGTTCAATTTTGGGAAAGATACCACATGTCAAAAAGTCTGCCGCCTTGTAGCTAATGCCCTTCAAATGATCGGCTGCTTCGCCCTCGCTGTAGGGTCCTTTGTATTCGGAAGCGCGGTGATCGCCTTTGGGCCTCAATTGGGTTTCTTTATCGCCATACAGGAAGCTTTGTCCCAATCGCTCCCTTATTTGATTGGAGCTTTCGGCACTCTTTTTGCCGGAGAACTGACTCAAAGGCTGACTCAAAAATAGGGCGGTTGAAGAAATCCTTGAAGAGATTGAAGAGTGCGAATGACGGTGCCGCGGCTGTTGCGGATCAAGTCGACAGCTGCGGCTCGCATACTTTTTTCTTGAATAGAGTCTTTTAGGAAGAGATCGACTGCCGAACGAAGGTTTTGAAGCGGGATTTGCATTCCGGCTTTCGATTTAGAAACCCGGTCTGCGAATTCGGTCTGTCCAAACATATGGGGTCCGAAAAAAACCGGCGTGCCGTAAAGACATGGCTCAAGGACGTTATGGCCTCCGATCCGGTCGATGTAGCTGCCGGCGACAATCGCAAGCCGGCTGAAGGTATAGCAAATAGGAAGCTGACCCATCGCGTCGACTAAGATCACCGCCTCCCCTCCCTTCATTTTCTCGATCTGGCTCCAGCGGATAAAAGGGATTTCCCTTTGCGTCAAAATTTCAGCGACTTCATCGAATCGTTCCGGATGGCGGGGCGCGAGAAAGAAAAACCAATCGGGATTAGCAAGGGCGCCGAGGAGAAGTTCTTCTTCTGGCGCATGAGTGCAACTGATCGTAATAATCGGTTTCTTAGGAAGCTGGAGTTTGCCTTGCCAAAAAGAGATATCGACAGATTGAGACTGCACATCGAGTTTTAAATTGCCTGTAATTTGCATGCGGGACGGATCGGGAACGAGGGGTAAAAAGCGATTGTAATATTCCTCATTTTGAACGCAAAAGAGATCGATGTGGGAAAAGATCATTTTAGAGAAAAAGGGAAAACGTTTAAATCGGCGCGCGGACCTCTGTGAGATTTTGCCGCTGACAAGGGCGATCCGGCCTCCTTTTTTTTTAACCGACTTAAGAAGATGGGGCCAAAAATCGCTTTCGACGAGAATCAAAAGCTGGGGGCGGAGTCGATCGACCCACCGATTCACGATCCAAGTCAAGTCAAGGGGAAGATAGGCGAAGCCATCGGCGTCTTTCAGGGATCGTTTTGCTTCAGCTTGTCCAGTTGCAGAAGTGGTCGTAATTAGAAAAAATGCGTCAGGGTGGATTTTTTTCAATTCGACAAAAAGAGGTTGGGAAGATTTCACTTCTCCGACCGAAACAGCATGCATCCAGATAACCGGTTTTCCTCTATTATCTGGGATTGAAAATCCGAGCCTCTGAAGAATCTCAGGATGCTTTTTTCCTTTTGCGATCCGGTCGAAAAAGACCTTGGGAATAATCCCCAGAAAATAAAGGAAAACAACCAGGTTTAAAATCACTTTAAAACGATGTTCAGAAGTTTGTTCGGCACGAATACAGTCTTGATGATTTCTCCCGAGATATGTTTTTCCAGTTCGGGATTTTCGCGCACAAGGGCCATCAATTCTTTTTCTGTCTTGTCTTTAGGCAGTTCGAACCGGCCTCTCAATTTGCCGTTGATTTGCACAACGTAGATAGCCGTTTCATCGACAAGATATTGGGGATCGACGGAAGGAATGGGGGCCGTCGAAAGAGAACGGGTTTCGCCGAGTTCCTGCCAAAGTTCTTCCGCGATATGGGGGGCGAAAGGATAAAGCATTTGAACTCCCATCTTCAAGCAGCCGCGCGGATAGGACGGAAGAGGAATAAAAGCATTGATGAATTCCATCATCCGAGCAATAGCGGTATTGAATTGGAGGCTTTCGATATCATGGGTTACGAAATTGACGAGGCGATGAGAAAGCTTTAGCGCATCGACACTCGGCTCATCTGTCGTTTTATCGGAAAACACCATGTCGTAAAAACGGTTCAAGAAACGCCTGCAGCCGGTTACAGCATCGGTATTCCAAAATTTTTCCTTATCAAAGGGTCCCATGAACATCTCATAGAGACGGAGCGCGTCGGCCCCAAATTCTTCGATGATTTCATCAGGAGATACTCCGTTGAGTTTCGACTTCGACATCTTGTCCATTTGGACCTCCACTTCTTCTCCTGTCTTTTTAGAAAAGAAGCGGCCCTCTTTCTCAGATACGTCATCGGGATTGAGATAGCCTCCCTGAGGAAGTTTAAAGGACTGAGCGATAACGAGGCCTTGATTGCGCAAAGTCATGAAGGGTTCGGCCGTGTGGACAAGGCCGCAATCGAAAAGAACTTTGTGCCAAAAGCGGGAGTAGAGGAGATGGAGTACGGCATGTTCTACTCCCCCTACATAAAGATCGACCGGCATCCAATATTTCTCTGCTTGAGGACTCCAAGCTTCATGCGTATTTTTCGGGTCGCAAAACCGAAGATAATACCAACAAGAGCCGGCCCATTGGGGCATCGTATTAGTTTCGCGGAGCGCCTTTTTTCCCGTTTTAGGATCGACGATTTCCACCCAGTTTTTGATTTTGGCCAAGGGACTTTGCCCTGTGCCAGCAGGTTTATAATCATCGAGCGCGGGAGGCACTAAAGGGAGTTCGTCCAAATCTAAAGCGCGCATGGAACCATCTGCAAAATGGACAATAGGTATCGGTTCTCCCCAATAGCGTTGGCGGGAAAAAAGCCAATCGCGGAGTTTATAAGTGACTGTCCTTTTTCCCTTCGAATGGCGCTCGAGCCATTGGATAGTTTCTTCTCTTGCCGGCAAAACGCGGAGGCCATTGAGCTTGAGATCGCCTGCATTGCTGTGGATGAACATCCCATCTTTCAGCCAGCAGGCGCGCCCCTGAATTACCTCTTCGCGATCGATCGTTTCTCCTTCTGCCAAAAGAGAGAGATCGGGATCGATGACGCATTTGATCGGGATTTTATGATGCTGGACAAAAGCGAAATCGCGATCATCATGGGCAGGCACTCCCATTACTGCACCTGTGCCATAACCGACTAATACATAATCGGCAATCCAAATGGGTATTTTTTCATGGGTCGCGGGATTCAAAGCGTAAGCGCCCGTCCAAACGCCTGACTTTTCTTTGGCCAGATCGGTCCGCTCTAAGTCGTTTTTTGCAGCTGTTGCGAGCCGATATGCATCGACCTTGGCTTTTTGATTTGGGCTGGTAATTTGTTCGACGAGAGGATGTTCGGGGGCCAGAACGAGAAAGGTGACGCCGCATAAAGTTTCAGGTGTCGTCGTGAAGCAAAGGATTGCCTCTTTTGTTTTTTCTTCGACAAAAGAAATCATCGCGCCTTCGCTCCGTCCGATCCAATTGGACTGGAGTTTTTTTAAATGTTCGGGCCAATCCAATAGATCCAGATCGGCCAATAGCCGGTCGGCATAGGCTGTAATCCGAAGCACCCATTGCTTCAATGGCCTTCTCTCAACGGGATATCCCCCTTCTTTGGAGCGCCCATTCTCTATTTCCTCATTGGCCAAGACAGTTCCCAAGGCGGGGCAATAGTTGACGTTGATTTCAGCTTCATAAGCGAGCCCTTTTTCAAAAAGCTTCGCAAAGATCCACTGCGTCCATTTATAGTAGGAAGGATCGCTGGTGGCGAGTTCCCGATCCCAATCATAGCTGAAGCCTAAGGATTCGAGTTGGCGGCGATAGGTATCGATATTCGTTTTTGTGGTCACAGCCGGATGAGTGCCGGTCCGGATCGCGAATTGCTCCGCGGGCAATCCGAAACTGTCCCAGCCCATTGGATGAAGGACATTGAATCCTTTTTGTCTTTTATAACGGGCCAGAATGTCCGTCCCGGTATAGCCTGTCACATGGCCGACATGGAGTCCGGCGCCCGAGGGATAGGGAAACATATCGAGGATGTAGTATTTCGGTTTTTTCGGATCGATCTCAGATTTGTAAATCTTTTTTTCTTTCCAGATTCTCTGCCATTTTTTCTCAATGGCGCGCGGGTCGTATTTCGGTTTCATAAGGACTTAAGACTTTTAGAAGAAAGTATAACAGCCGCCTCGTTTCGAAGTAAAGGCGTAATGTCCTTAAGACTGGGATAAAACAGAACCTGCCAGAGGTTATTTTTTATACATCCAATTTGAAGGCCGTATTGAATATTTGCTTGCCAGATCTGGAAATAGCGGAATAGATCGCGGAAAATTCGAATGATCCAGGATAAAATCGCTCCGATGCAGCGTCTGATCCTCTCTAAAAAATTGTTCTTATTATAGAATTCCGCATCAATTTGTTCCCGATTCATCCCTTCGATCCCATATTTGGACTTGGGATCCCGCCCCCAAACAGACACATGGGGCGATGTAGTATATTTTTGGGCATGAAATTTCATAAAATCGATGTCGACATTATCGGGAGCCCGATATCCGAGGTGGATTTGGCCCAATGAAGAGAAAAGGTCTTTTGTCGATTTCCGAATGACAAGCTCGACTTTATAAGGGGCTCTCTCCATTTTTTTATTGAATTTTGCGATCATTTCTCTAGGAACGCCGGTCCCATTATATAAATAGGCTTTGCGTATCCGGTCTATATGCGCAAGCCGGTATTGGACGATCGTAGATCCGAGGCTATGGCCGGCTTCTATTTGAACCGGAGGGAGCCATTGTTCGATGATGGGTTCATAGATTTGACCCGATTCGAATGCACTCCTGCCTAAATCTTTTTCCAAATCTGTAATCAGCGTGGATACTCCATCGATCTCGCCTGTCCGAAAAGCGGATCCGCGGAAAAAACGGATAGGCTGAAGGTCTGTATCTTGATTCGCAGGATGTAATATATAGCTCACCATCCCCTCGCCTGTTAAAAGCTTAGCCGATACGTAATAAAATTGGCGCCGTCCATCTCGATGGTTCGGAGCTGGCAGCACCGTTCCGACTTCCATCTCCCTCTTTATTACCCGGGCAGCCATATTATGAACGAAGAGATCGAAAGAATCGGTCGGATCGTCTTCGCAAAGTTGAATCCTCTCCCGGTCGGCTAAAAAGGGGTCGAAAAAAAGGCGGGCAACCCAGTTCGTCGCGCTCCCTGAAATCTTTGTTTCAATGCGGGGAACTTCATATTCCCCGCTCAGGGCTTGGGGACAGCTTCTTAAAGATTGTTTTAAATTTTGAACGGCGCTAGCCAAAGCGGCTGCATCGAGAGTTTGAAATGAACGGTTTCCGATCGTTTCATTGATGTCGGCGACGCAGACATCGCGAGAGCCGATGACGACTTTAGCGATATCGCGGGATAAAAGGGGGCTGCCTCTTTTTTCCATCGCATCGAAGTCGAGAGAGTAACGGGAACAGATTCTCGAGAAACGCTGGCTGCCGAGACGGGCCGCCGCATATTCTTTAAAACGGGCCACAGCAAGGCGGTTTTCATCTATATAAGAAGGAATGGACCAAATATAAGAAATAATTCTCTTACACCAATCCATCCTAGAGTTCGCCGGCCGAAGGAGCTCTTCTTTCTCAGAAACGACCATCCGATCGCTTAAATAGCCCCCGAATCGTCCAAGATGAAGCTGCCTGACTGCCATGCGATTTTCAAAAAGATACTAGATTATCGGTTTATCAATGATCCAGTCAAAGAATCTCTGATTTATTAGTAATCCTTGATCGGGTATCCTAGCCAGGAGATCAAAAAGGAAGCCTATGAAAACAGCAACCATTTCCCATTATCGCTGGATAATTGTCAGCCTCATTTTTTTTATCACTCTGGTGAACTTTATCGACCGGTCTGCCATCTCCTTCGTGATCGAACCTTTAAAACGAGAATTTCATTTTACCGATACCCAATTTGGAATGATCCTTTCCGCATTTGGCCTCGGATATGTATTATTGACAGCTTTCGGCGGATGGCTCGTCGACTTATGGGGGGCCCGTTATGTTTGGCCGCTCGCTGCAATTGGCTGGTCGCTCTGCGTGGGATTGCTTGGTTTTGCCGCTGGTTTTTGGGGATTTATAGGACTCCGCTTCCTTTTGGGCGTGACGGAAGGACCCCATTTTCCCGCTATGTCCCGATCGATCAGCAATTGGCTTCCTCCCTCGGAAAGAGCAAGGGCCCTTTCATTAGGTTTAGTGGCTATTCCCCTTTCCTCCGTGGTCGGATCTCCCATCACTTCATATCTCGTCGCAGATTTTGGCTGGAGGACGATGTTCGTAGCAATCAGCGCTTTAGGGATTGTTTGGGCGGTAGTCTGGTATTTCTTATTCAGGGACCATCCTAAGGAATCCCGTTTTGTCAGCGCAGAGGAAAACCAAATCATTATCGCTGGCCGCACCAAACCAACGATCCAAGAAAAAAACTCGATCGATTGGCGCTATATTCTGACCCACCCAGCCCTCATCGCCAATAATGTCGCCTATTTCGCCTTCGGATACATGCTTTTTTTCGCCACTTTGTGGCTCCCTGGATATTTCCTTTCGCAGCACGGCCTCAATTTGAAAAGCGTCGGCTGGTATTTGACAATCCCCTGGCTTATCGGAGCCCTCTTTTTGAAGATGGGCGGAGTGATTTCCGACTGGCTCTATAAGAAGACGGGGAGCAGCCGGCTGGCCCGTTCCCACCTCATTTGGAGCAGCCAGCTCCTCGCGGCCATTTGTTTCGTAATATTGAGTTATACCGATTCTCTCGGCCTCTCTTTGATTTTCTTAAGTTTAGGACTCGGTTTCGGCCTCATGCCTCAACCGGCTTTTTTCAGCATCAACATCGACGTCGCGAAAGAGCGCGCCGGTTCCTCCCAAGGGATTACTTCAAGCTGTCTCTCTTTAGCAGGCATCATTGCGCCCGCATTAACTGGATGGCTGATCGATCTTACGGGCAATTTCCAGGGCGCGTTTTTACTTCTTGCTGGATTGACGGGAATCGCGGTCATCACTGTGATCCTCTTTCATCATCCTGATCGGAAATGGGCGCCTCGGACGAATTGAAGACAGATGCAATACTTTTTGCTGCTTTTGTTTTTATTCAGCCAACTCCATGCATCCCAGCCCTCGTCCTTTACAACTAGGCCGGCCCGGATTGACGATCTCGACGTTCTTTATGAACTCGTATGCGAACTAGCTGTTTTCGAAGGAAAAGAGCGAAGCGCCTTACCCGTTACAAAAGAAAATCTGGAGCGTTACGGTTTTGGCTCCGATCCAGCCTATCAGGTCGAGTTTGCAGAAAACGAAATGGGAATTGTCGGGTATGCCCTTTATTCTTACGTATATTCCAGCCATCAAGGCACCCCCTTTATTTACATCGACGATTTGTATGTGAGGCCGGCGCATCGAGGCAAAGGCATCGGCACCGGCTTGCTGAATCAACTGGCCCGCTATGCAAAAGAGAGGGGTTGCTGCCGTATGGAATGGCATGCTTTCGATTGGAATGATAAAGCGATCTCTTTCTATGAAAATCTAGGGGGGGTTTTGCGGAAAGATCTACTCCTTATTAGAATGGAAAAAGAAGCCTATTATAAATTAGCCGAGTGAGATTTGATCGCATTTCGCTGCGAGAATAAAATCGCTTTCGGTAAGCCCGTCGATTTTGTGCGTCCAGATGATGAGTTTTACTTTGCCCCAGCTTAAATGGATATCGGGGTGATGTCCTTCTTGCTCAGCGATTTCGCCCACTTTATTCGTGAAAGCTAATGCCTCGCGAAAGTTTTTGAAAATATACTCTTTTTCAATGTGATGTTCCTGGATCAATTCCCATCCTTTCTCAAGCAGGCTATAAAGGTCCAGAAGAGGTTTGCCTTGCAGAGGCGGAATGCCCCCTTTGCAGGGAGCGCAGTGCTTCGAGGATAATTTTTCCATATAAGAGAAGATATACCATTTAAAATTATTTTTCACACATTTTATCAATAAAAAATTAAAAATTGAAATAATCATTTATTTAGTATATAATAACTACATATTAATAATGGTTAGTTTATGGTTTCTTTCAATAATATTTCTTCCGCTGTTCAATTCCTATGCGCGCCAGCATTCAGTCCTGTGGCGCAGTTCAAGTCGGTTCAACGTGCAGTCCAAAGCATCTGGATGCTAGGCTCTGCGGCGAAATTGGCTGGGCTCAAAGACTCATCAAAGCCTTCTTGGTTGGAAAGAAAATTAGGGCCTGTTGGTTCGAAAATGGCTTGTCTGGCCTTATGCATTGGCGGGATGGGATTGATCTATTCTCAATGGGATACAATTTCAAGACTGAGGAGATTGCCAGACTATTTGTTTCCCGAAATATTTGAAGGTTTTAGAAACTTGGGATCTCAAGGCCCATTATCTAGATGGGCGATCGATAAAGACCCAAGCAATGCACTTCTCTGGGTTACTTCAAATTGGGATCATAATGGTGCATTACAAGCTAATATGATCGAGATCCTCGATGCTGTCCTAAAAAAATTTGATCTTACACACCTGCCTTTAAAGGATCCAAATGAGTTATGCAAAATAATCGAGAGGTCTTCTGAGTTGGGCGTCTCTTTTCAGAATCTGGTCATTGACGCTCATGGAAATCAGCAGGCGATCCAGTTAACCGACAAATCTCTTTTTTTTATTTTCAATTCTCTTCCTGAGAATTGTTTTCGATACTTGCCTGATTCAGCAAAAATTTTTCTTCGAAGCTGCTCGACGGGAGCCGGAAATTTTTGGGAAATGTCGATCGCCGAGTGGCTTGCTTGGTCAACTCAAAGGACCGTCATTGCGCCGAATATACCTATTCTAGGAGGAAGCACCCCTTTAATAACTGAGGGAAGCGCGGGTGATTTACAATTCAACCCCATGTTTACGGAATTTCGCAAAGCTTACGATCCTGAAAATACAGTGACATTCGATCCAAAAGTACCCGGATTCGGCGCGATCGTCGCAGCGAAAACCGCCTTTGCAGGTCTGCAAGGAGCCTGGACAGCCTGGCAACTGGCAAGAGGAACGGCAACTCTTCTCGAATGGAGCGGGGCGGCTATGGTCTGGACGGCTGAAAAAGGGCAAGGACCCATGCAGAAATTAAGCCGTAAGACAGGAATCGTTTGTCCTCGATTAGGCAATGCTATTTATACGGGGCTTTCCACAACAGGCAAAGTTCTCAATACAACGGGAAAGACCGTGAACAAAACAATGGATATCGTTTCAGACGGAATTTGGAAAACAGGGGCCAAGGTGGCTTCCTTCTCCAAATCTCTGATTTGTTCCGGCGCTAAAATGGCTTGGGCCATGGGAAAAAAAACAGTTTAGATTTTCAAATGGAGAAACGCTTCTGTCTCCCCCCACGGATAACTCACGGAGAGAGTTTCTTTAATCGTAAAGGCATCGCTTTTCAATGGCTCGCTAATGCTGATCACCCGGGCGCCCTTGGGAAGCGCTTTCATTTTTTCGACGAGGCGGCAAAGGATAGCCTCGGACAGACAAGTTCCATAAAGATAGACAACTGAGGCGTTTGTAAAATCTGTCTCTTCCATATCTTGCAAATGGAAGGATACGTTTTTGAATTTGAAACAGGCTTTCAGGAAACGGGCCGCTCGGACAAATTGAGGCACCCATTCGACTCCGACCGTTTCGCATCCGATAAAATGGGCGATCCAAAAACATCCCTTTCCCCTGCCCGATCCAAGTTCAATCCAACGATCGGAGGCCGTTGCCTCGCTGGCTGCGGCGATTTTCTGCAAGGTGGAATAGGGAGTTTCCCCGTAAGCATAGACGTCTTTCTCCCCTTTCTTTTGGAGGAACTTGCGGCAAGTTCGGTAAGGATTGGAAATCAGGGAAAACAATCCGAATGAAAGATCGAGACAGGCGAAGCGAGGTCTTTTGTAATAATGGCGAATCGCATGGGCTTGATCGCGCCAGATCCTCTTTTTAACAGCGAAAAATTCACCAATTGACATACGTTCCGATGTCTATAGGAAGGAAAGTATCCAATGGGAGATTTTTTTCTTTCATGGCGAGATAGAGATCGAAGGGGGGGCGGTTTATCGGCTCGTCGGATAAGCGGAAAGTATTCCAATGCATGCCGAGGCTGAAGCGCGATTTCACCTCTTCATGGATCTGGACAGCTTCCTTGGGACTTATATGGACGGGCTGCATAAATTTTTCAGGCACATACGTTCCGATCGGAATCAAACTCAGGTCCATATGGCTCCAATGATCTCCGATCGTTTTGAAATCGTTCGGATTATATCCTGTATCTCCGGTAAAATACAATTTTTTGCCTTGGCATTCTAATACATACCCATTCCAGGAAGTTTTGTTCTGATCCCAGAGGGTCCTTCCAGAAAAATGTTGTGTGGGGACGGCTGTGATGGCGGTATTTTTGGTCTCAAGATGTTCCCACCACCCCATTTCGTTGACCGCATAGATGCCGCGCCGATAAAACCACGGGGCCAATCCAAGCGGCACAATCCATTGGATCTGAGGGTGGAAGCGATGGAGAGCTGCGACAGTTTTCGCATCGAGATGGTCATAGTGATTGTGGCTGAGCAAAACGATATCGATCCGGGGAAGGTCTGCCAGAGAAATCGGAGGTTCGCTGAGGCGTTTCAATCCGCGCAAAGGAATCGGCGAACAATATAAATCCCAAACAGGATCGGTTAGAATTGAAATCCCATCGATTTCTAATAGATAGGTAGAGTGGCCGATCCAAACAGCAGAGGGAAGATTTTTCTCAAATGGTTTGGCCTGCGCAGGATAAATAAAATCTGACAACATGGACTGCCTTTGCTCTTTTTCATCGTAATGTCCGATTTTCCAAAGGAATAAATGCCAAAGAGTTCGGCGTAAATCTTGAGTGTGCGGATTAGTAAAACGTCTTTGTTTCATACATGCCCTTCTTAAGAGACACTCTCTAACCGCAACATAAAGATTTTCCAATAATCTACAAGTATTAGATTTAAGGATTGAAGTTTAGAATGTTAAATTAATCATTATACAAATAAAGATTTTTAAGATGGTTTCTGATATATTCAATTTCAACCCCCCAAGTTATTTAAATGAATAATTCAAGCGCTTTGACGCGTTATCCCGAAGGGAGCATCCGGGAATTGTGGACAATTTCTCTTCCATTGATGATTTCCACATTGGCTTCTCTCTTCATGATTTTTACCGACCGGATCTTCCTCGCTCATTACTCGATCGGGGCTTTGAACGCATCTGTCAATGCGGGGACTCTCGCTTGGGCGCTCACGGCCGGAATCGGAATGATCACAGCGATGGCGGAGGTTTTTGTCGCCCAATATAATGGAGCGAGGCGCTATCGCCGTTTAGGCCTTCCTGTCTGGCAAATGATCTGGTTTTCACTATTTTCCTTTTTATTTTTTATCCCAATCGCCGTTTGGGGCGCTCCGGCGATTTTTGCCCGCGATCCTTATGCCGAAATGGAAATCGTCTATTTCCGTTGGCTGATGTTTTTTGGACCAAGCTATGCATTGGTAACTGCATTCGCAGGCTTTTTCATCGGAAGAGGCAAGACGAAAATGATGATTTGGCTTGCAGTGATTGCCAATTTGATCAATATCCTCTTAGATTGGGCTTTGATTTATGGAATCCCAGGATGGATTCCTGAAATGGGAATTCAGGGCGCTGCGATCGCCACTTGTTTTGGATATTTCTTTGAATCTGCATTTCTCGCCTATTTGTTTTTGAGCAAGGAAAACCGGTCTCAATTTGGCACCGGGAATTGGCGCTTGAATTGGGGAGAAATGGCGAAATGCTGCAAGGTAGGATTTCCTCAAGGGATCTTCTATACCTTGGAAGTTTTGGGCTGGACTGTATTTTTCTGGATGATGTCCTCGCTGAGCGATAAACATATCACCATTTCGAGCATTTGCCAGAGCTTTGCGATCCTTCTCTCTTTTTTTTGCGACGGTTTGAGCAGAGGAGCAGCCGCAGTGGCGGGCAATTTGATTGGCGCTAACAGACACGACTATGTTAAAAAAGTCCTCCGGTCGGGTTTCATTCTTTTGGTTTTATTTTCCGGGATTACCTCTCTCATTCTATTGATCGATCCCGTCGATACGGTAGGCCTTCTTTTTTTCAGTCATTTCGATGCATCGCAGGGACCTGCCGCTCTTGACGCTTCCTGGCAAAGTTCTTTGAAGATCTGCATGATTTTTGTCTTTATTTATATACTTTTCGATGGGTTCAGGTGGCTGTTTTCCGGACTTCTTACAGCTGCTGGCGACACCCTCTTTCTTTTGATCGTCGGTTCTCTTTCCGTCTGGATTTTCCTTCTCGCCCCTGTCTATGCGGTCGTAGTGAGAAATAACCTTTCGATTGAAATTGCCTGGGGTTTGACAATGACCTACGGCGCTTTATTTTATCTGGTTTATTGGATCCGCTTCAAGCAGGGAGGATGGAAAAAAATCGATTTGGTCGCGACCCCAGATTCTACAACGAATCCAGCGCTGGTTCAGGATCGAGCTGATAGGATAATAGATAAGCCTGGGGCAGAACTTGCTCTTCCCAAGTTTGCAGATCGACCGGACTGACTTTGTGATTGTTGATGATATATCTCTGACCGTTCAGTATGCGGCCAGCTATGAAATGGCCGTTGCTTAAAGCCGCCCCCTCGCAATTCACCAAACTGGTTAATCGATAGTTTTGCACTGTTCCATCTTTCAATTTCAGACCAAACGTGGAGGGAATTTCTATTGGAGTATCATTTTTTACCTGCCTCCTCAAGACGCGGTTTACAATGGGGCCCGAAGATTTCTCAAACCGCTTAATATGGAATCGGAGTACAGGCGGGGCCTTAGTAAATAGCAACTCTTCTTGTTTGGGCCAGTAATACCCCCTTTTTCCATTTGCTGTTAAGAATTCTTTCCTAAAATTTTCAGATTGGCGATGGCAAAAATCGTGAAACATTTTTTGCAGTTGGGGCTGCTTTTCTTTGATTTCCAAACTAAAACACCAGGTCTTTTCTTCCCTTCGCTCAATCCCATCAGGCAGTCCTTCAATCGGAGGAAGGCCGTTTATGTCGTAATGGACTGCAGATTCATAGGCGATCTGATGGGAATCAGGCAATAAATCGAAAATAATTTTCAAAAGCTCCGCAGGATCTTGCTGAATTTTTTCCGAAGGCGAGATGGAAAAATTATCTCGGCTGAGTGCGTGGCGCAAGGAATGGGTATTCGTATCCGCAATAGAGCGGTTTTCTTGAATAGCCCGGTCATAAGCGGCAAATAACTTGCTCAACGAACGGACGATCATCAGCGAACGATTGTAGTTCTTGGCGAACTGGATAAAGGGCGCTGCCTCTTTTTGCAAGGTCTTAGATCCGGCTATAAATTGCTTAAATGCAATCGTCAATTTCTGAGGCTGTTTTTGCGCCCCCAAATAATGGCGGAAAGCCTCAATCAAATCAGATGGCGGATGAAGAGGAGTTAGAAAATTTTCAAATGCAGGCAAATCGGAAAAAGAAAAGCGGAGCCTTTTAGCAGCTTCAGGGTCCGAATTGAGAAAATGAATGAAGGCATTGAATGAACAATTCATGCCCGAGCAGTAAAGACCTACCGGTTTGCCTTCCTGGATCTCAGATAGCAATGGAGGCGCAATTTCAACTCCCGTTTTTTTTTCAGGTTTTTTCGACGAAGAGAGAAGAGAAGGCAAGCGTTTGAAAATCGGCGGAGCCGATTCGCATCTGGACTTAAAAAAGAAACTAGTAAGCACTGACGCTCCGATCGCGATCCCTGGAATGAAGACAGAATCTAAGGGAAAGATAGCTGCGGTCATCAAAACAAAGGCAAAAACATACAAGATCTTGATTGCTATTTGAACGATGGTTCGAAGAATGTTTTTTTGCTTTTCGGGGATTTGAACGGCAAAGAGTTTCGATATTCCATAGCCGCATTCGGGCCGAATCGGCTCAAGCGGCTGGGTCAAAGAAATGGGGTTGGATACCATCGAGGCCATTTTGTTTTCGAAATGGTTACAATATCATACTCATTGGAACTGCATCGGTGATTTCAGGATCGCCGAAAAACTGGATAGGGCCAGGATAGCGGTAATCATCCTCGATCTCCCACGATTTTCTAGCGTGGGAAAACGGGACAAACGGACCTTTCTTGAGATCGACAATCGCTTTCTGAATGACCGGCTTTTCCTTGCCGAGGCGCATTTCCAAATGCATCAATTGAAGGATCGGCACAACTTTAAGTTGCCAATCTTCAGGAGGCATCCGGAGGCGTTGGATCGAGCAGATCATTCCCGTAAGCTGATCGCGAATGGCAAGAGCTGAGAGAAGACCCAGCGCATAACAGTAATTCGCATCGAAATTGGACGGCATTCCGGCGCGCCCCTCGTAGCCTAGAAAATGTTCCTGCGCGCTGAATTTCCCCTTATATCCGGTCCGATTTTTTAATTCTTTTTTCACCAAGTCCATGAGAAGCTGTTCCGTCTCTATTTGAGATACCTGGATATTTCCATGGGGATCTCGATCCAATAAAAGCTGCTTCTTGATTTTTTCAGGAAGTTTGGCAAAAAGAGTTTTATGTTCTCCCGTCAAATGATTTTCCACGTCTTCAGGGTTTGCCGATTTGGAATTTTCTTTTCCAAACAACTTGTTCAGTTCGCTGATCAACACTTTCATTTCGGGGATGAATTCAATCAACCCTTCGGGCACAAGGACGATCCCATATTCCTTTCCCGCCTCAGAACGCCTGCAAACGAGATCTGCGATTTCATGGACAATTGTTTCAAGCCCTTTCTTTTCTTCCCCGATGAAGGCCAGATTCGGATGCGTCGATAAAGCGCACTCCAATGCAATATGAGAAGCGGAACGGCCCATCAACTTGATGAAGTGATAATATTTTTTTGCCGAAAGGGCGTCCCTGGCAATATTTCCGATCAGTTCGGAATAGGTCTTGCAAGCTGTATCGAATCCAAATGAAATTTCAATATCGTCGCTGCGCAAATCGCCATCGATCGTTTTGGGAACGCCGACCACTCTCGTCTTGCACCCTTTTTCTATAAAATACTCTGCCAAAATAGCCGCATTGGTATTGGAATCGTCGCCGCCGATGATCACCAGTCCATCCAACCGATGTTCCTCAACGGTCTTTAATGAGGATTGGAGTTGTTCGGCCGTTTCGATTTTGACTCTCCCCGATCCGATCATATCGAAGCCCCCCTGATTGCGATAGGAAGCGATTTTCTTTTCACTCACCTCGACCCATCGATTTTGAACAATGCCTCCAGGGCCCTCTAAAAAACCGATCACTTTCGATTTGGCATCGAATTCTTTCAAAGCGTCGTAAATGGCAGAGATCACATTATGCCCTCCGGCCGCCTGCCCTCCGGAAAAAACAACTCCTACCGTCAAAGACCCTCTCGAGTCGCTCTTCCCCTTCTCCAATCGATAAGATTTCTGTCCAAAAGTTTTAGGAAACAGCTTCTTTAAATCCTCCGTTGGATGCTTGGCTTCAATGGGTTTCAGGACTACTTGGCTCAAATCATTTAAAATCTTTGGAATTCGCGGGGTGTATTCCAACCGTTTTCGCTGAAGAGGACTGATCGATGTAAACATATAATTTCCAATTTCGCCTGCATTTTAAATAAGGGACTCAATGATGTCTATATGAGACTGGCTGTATTCAGCTTTGTTGGCTCACCGCCGCTTCGGCTGAAATTTCTGCAAAGAGGCGTATTTACAAAGGGATTTGTAACAATAGAGGAGAATCTGCTCCGGCATCAAATGGGTGAGTGCGAATTCCCGACCGTTGAATGCGATTTGCTTAGCCTCGAGGTCGTGTTCCCGAGCCCAGGCGATCTTTTCATTTAAATCCCTTAAGTCGTTGTGTACGGGGATGAAATGTTGGAAAGGGATGAGTTCTGAGTGAAACCACATCACATTGTCAGAAGTTTGCTTGAAAACCAAGCTGCCGGTTAGGAGTTTCCATTGAAGGGCGGGAAAAGTACTGGTGACCCCATCGAGATCTATATGATATTTGTACTGGATCTGCTTTTCGGGAGGTACGAAGGACAGCATTTCGAGCGGGCAATCAGTTATGCAATCGAAGGCCATTCCAGTAAAGCCAGCATCGATATAAGGACTATGCCGAAATTGCGATTCGTAAACCAGCCGCCCTCTCGGAAAATTGGTCCAGTTTTCCCAAGTGTAATAACCATCTGTAGAGCTGCCTCGCCAAAAAAGGATTTCCTTTCTTTTTTCCCACGGCCATTCGCTTTGATTTAAATTGATGTTGCGAATCAAAGAATTCCACCCTTCTTTTTGATTTTCGATATCATAGAACCAATCTACAAAAAGAACAGTCCGTTCGTCATAATTGCGTTTTGCGGAAGCGAATACGGGCGCTCGAGGAGAATTTTTTGATGGGCTAAAGAAAGACTCTTTTATGAAGTCTTGATGGTAGTAGATGAAATCAACGTCTGGAAGCGGGTATTTCTCCCCCATCGCTTTAAGAAGACGGAGAAGCGGGGTGTTGGGGCCATACACTTGCGAGTTGATAATCTGGTATCTTTTAAAGTCAGGGTTGCTCGAGACCTTTTTCCAGGTGGTCTCCACCATTTTCTCCGTAATCCCGTCTCTAAAAGGAGAAAAGTCTTGCTCAATGACTCGATCCATCCAGTTAGGCTCGGTAGGAAAAAGTCTCTGCTGGCTCACCGAAGAACCGAACGAGAAGAAAAATAAAAGGGCTAAAGAGCAAGCAAGTATCGCTCCCCAAATTTGCAAGCGCCCGGTTTTTACGAAAGTGTTGAGAAGAATAGCCATTTCGCAAGCAAAATTAGCAAAGCCTTGAATTTCGAACTAGAGTCTATGTTTGCAGTGAAGTGGCTTTGACTATTCTAATCAGCGACAAAATAACTTGATGGGCAGGATACGCTTGATACGCATGATAAAAAAGAGGGGTCTATTAAGTAGCAATAAGGGGCGCCATCAAAAACCAATCCTTCCTTTTTTTTCATCAAGTGTATCAAGCTTATCCTGCTAATCATGTTTTCTTCGCATTTCCATTTATGAGCTATCGCTCGAGATCTTTGAGAAATGGGTGCAGCAGATTAGCCATTTCGCAAGCAAAATTAGCAAAGCCTTGAATTTCGAACTAGAGTCTATGTTTGCAGTGAAGTGGCTTTGACTATTCTAATCAGCGACAAAATAACTTGATGGGCAGGATACGCTTGATACGCATGATAAAAAAGAGGGGTCTATTAAGTAGCAATAAGGGGCGCCATCAAAAACCAATCCTTCCTTTTTTTTCATCAAGTGTATCAAGCTTATCCTGCTAATCATGTTTTCTTCGCATTTCCATTTATGAGCTATCGCTCGAGATCTTTGAGAAATGGGTGCATCCGATTTGATTGGAAAAAATGGAAGTTTTGGCCGCATCCCTGAAGAACTTGAAATCCCAAGTCAGAATTAAAATAATTTTTACTATATCTCATATAAACTAATTTTTTGATTTAAATAGGTTTGTTTATATTAATAATTTTTATATAATAGTTTAAAACTATTTTATAATTATGACTTCTATTTCAACTCCAGTTCCGAAACTAGATTCTGCTCTTCAAGCCGAAGCGAATTACTCGAAAGCGGCTGCCTCAAAGACGCCCTCTTCAAAGGACGATGAAATAGCAGCTTTGGAAAAGCATATTGCCAATTTAAAGACCGATATTTTCAAATTAAAAGAAACTCAGGCAAAAAACGCAAAACCTATCCCACCCTCTCAAACCGTTGTCATCCATCCAAAGCCTGCCGGTGGTTCTGTCGATCCCGATCAAATTGTTGAACCGATTAAAATCGATCCAGCTAAAAATGCGAAGCTACCCCCTCCCTCTCAAACCGATATCCCTTCAGCTCCTCGATCAGAGAGCCCCCTCTTAGGAAAGGGCGATTTGATCGAGCGGGGATTTATGCCTGAATTATTTTGCCACAAGCTTGCGACAAGCAATGGAAAAAAACATGTCGATGATCCGATCGCTTTTATTTGCCTGCCGGAAGAAGCTGATCAAGCTGAAACATTTACTTCTCTTGCGGCCCAAATTTTTTATTTAGAAATTGCTAAAACGCATATTGTGATCCTGCAATATTTAAAAGATGGGAATATACAATCCCAAATTCAAAAATTCCAATTTATTTTAAAACTCCCCAATAATTCCGGTTTTGAAGACTTATTATTATTAGTCGGACATGGTAATTCCAAAAGAATCCTTTTTGGGAAGGGATCATCGCGCTCGGATTATTATTACGAGCCCAAGGCTGCTGATTTCGATGGATTGCGTAAAAATACGGCGCTTATGGCGATCGTTTGTAAATCGGGAAGACGTCTGGCCCCAGCCATCTCTACCGTATATCCTGGAAAAGTAATGGCGCCCATAAAAATTATGTACTTTCTTGGAAATTCCATTCAGCACTGTAAAAAACATGGGTTGGAATTGGTGTCTTTTAATACAAAACAAAAACAACATGTTCAAATATTTGTAAAAGGCGACTCATGCGAACCTTGTCAGGATCCAAAGGCGCTTGAGAAAACGATCAGCCGCCTGACTTTCCAGGCTCAATGGGACCCACAGGCTCAAACCCTTCTAGGTATTGCATACCGTTTTGGGTTTGGCGTTCCCAAATCGATTTTCAAATGGCTCAAATACACAATAAAAGCAGCTAAAACCGATCGAAAGGGCCAATTTAATTTAGGCGCTTTTTATCACGCTCAAGGATCATCCGAAAAAGCTTTTGAATGGCTCAATCGAGCAGCCAAACAAAATCTATGCGAAGCTGTAGATTTCCTAGAAAACCACTATTCCTAATGTCACTTAATGAACCGATATACCGGTCTTGAAAATTAAGCGCGATGAGTGATATACGTGACCTATTCTCTATGTAAAGACTACTTGAGACAATCTTATGTCCATAAAATATATTTTTATCACTGGCGGAGTCGTTTCCTCTTTGGGCAAAGGGCTTACAGCCGCATCGATCGGGCAGCTTCTGGAAAGCCGAGGAAACAAAATCGCCCTGCTCAAACTGGATCCCTACCTCAATGTGGATCCAGGCACCATGAATCCTTTCCAGCACGGGGAAGTATATGTGACCGACGATGGGGCGGAGACCGATCTCGATCTGGGACATTATTACCGCTATACGAATTCCCCCCTTTCAAAAGCCTCCAATGCGACTTCGGGCCAGATCTACGATACCGTCATCAAGAGGGAAAGAAAAGGCGATTATTTGGGAAAGACGGTCCAGGTGATCCCCCATGTAACGGATGAAATTAAATCGCGCATATTAGCCTGCGCAAATCAGGAAAAAGAGATTCAGGTCGTAATTGTCGAAATCGGCGGCACGATCGGAGATATCGAGTCGCTCCCTTTTCTTGAGGCGATCCGGCAGTTCCGGTATGAAAGACCGAAAGATTGCATCAATATCCACCTGACCTACGTCCCTTATCTGAAAGCAGCCGGCGAAGTAAAAACCAAACCGACCCAGCATTCCGTACAAGCCCTGAGAGAAATAGGGATTGTCCCCGACATGATTCTATGCCGCTGCGAAAATGCCCTTTCGGAAGAGATCAAGGCGAAGATCTCCTTATTCTGCAATGTTCCTCAAGAAGCCGTCATCGATGAAAAAGATGTCGCCCATAGCATTTACGAGGTTCCGATCGAACTCCATCGGCAGGGATTGGATGCGATGATTTGCAAAACTCTCGGGCTGAAGGCAGGAACTCCAGATCTTTCCCGCTGGGAGCAAATGGTTGAAACGGTGATCCATCCAAAGGGAAAAGTGATCGTTGGGATCGTCGGAAAATACATGGACCATCAAGATGCCTACAAATCCGTTTTCGAATCGCTGCACCACGGCGCCATTGCGGCTGGCATCGCCCTTGAAATCCGCCGATTTGAATCGGACCGGATCGTCGAGAATGGGTCTGTAGAAAAACAGATCCGCGGTTGCGACGGTTATCTCGTGCCGGGAGGGTTTGGCGAAAGAGGATGGGAAGGAAAAATTTTGACGGCCCGCTATTGCCGGACGAAGAAAATTCCCTATTTTGGTTTATGTCTAGGAATGCAGGTCATGATCGTTGAATTTGCCCGAAATGTCCTCGGACTTGAAAAGGCGCATTCTACTGAGGTCGACCTAAATACCCCCGATCCAGTTATCTCCATGCTGAGCGAGCAGAAAAAAATCGTCAATCTCGGCGGGACGATGCGGCTTGGGTCTTATCCCTGCGAACTGAAAAAAGATACTTTGGCATTCAACGCATACGGCAAAAAAGTGATCTGGGAGCGGCATCGCCACCGCTATGAATTCAACAACCAATACAAGAAGGCTTTTGAAGAAAAGGGAATGGTTTTTTCGGGCACTTTGGAACATGGGGATCTCTGTGAAATTTCTGAAATCCCATCCCACCCTTGGATGCTGGGCGTTCAATTCCATCCTGAATTCAAATCAAAACCGCTGGAAGCGCATCCTCTTTTCCGCGATTTTATCGCTTCAATTATCTTAACCAAAGCAGGTCAATGGGAAGAGTCGCGGCGATTGACTACGGCTTGAAGCGGATCGGGATCGCCCTTTCGGATAAAGATAAAAAGATCGCTCTTCCTGTATGTCTTGTGGAAGGGGGGAAAAAAGCTGCCCAAAATATCACAATGGCCCTGCCCATGAAAGAGGTCGAATTGATTTTAATCGGCCTTCCTCTTTTGATGAATGGAAAAAAGGGAGACATGGCCCACCTTGTCGAAAAATTCGCTCAAGATTTAGAAACTGTCGGTGGCGTCCCTATTTTACTATGGGATGAACGCCTCTCAAGCAAGCATGCCGATTCTATGTTGAAAGAGATTTCTTTGAACCGAAAAGAGCGAAGTGCGAAAATCGATATGATGGCAGCTACCTTGCTTTTGCAAAGCTATCTCGACAGTATTGTATAAAATCCAAAATGATTGGATAGCTAATTTATGACGGTTTGCGCTCCTTCAATGACTGCTGAAGAGCTCTATGAAAAATTGAAACGGATCACCGTCGATAATCCCCTTTGCACCTATTCTTTTGAGCGATGCTCTCGGCTTGCGCCCTTGATCAATCAGATCCTCGAACTGAAAATAGAAAAAAATGCCTTGATCCTCGCCCATAATTATGTCCATCCCGACATCATTTATGGAGTTGCCGATCATGTCGGCGATTCTTATATGCTTGCAAAACAAGCCCTATCTTCCAAAGAAGAAACGATCGTATTTCCTTCCGTCCGTTTTATGGCCGAAACGGCAAAAATCCTCAATCCGGAAAAAACCGTCATCGACCCGAATCCCAATGGAGGATGCTCTTTGGCCGACAGCATCGATGAACAGGAAGTCTTTCGCTTGAGAGAGGCTTATCCGAACCATACATTTGTCTGTTATATCAATACAACAGCGTCTGTGAAAGCGGCCTGCGATGTATGCGTCACCTCTTCGAATATCTATCGGATCCTCGAGCGGCTGCCAACAGATAAGATCTATTTTTTACCAGACAGACTGATGGGAGAAAATGCCAAGAATTGGCTTTCTAAAAAAGGGATCGACAAAGAAATTTTAACTTATCCCGGCACCTGTTATGTTCATGAGGAATTCGAACCTGAAGCGATCGATTTCATGAAGAGCCGGCATCCCGACGCCATCGTTTTGGCCCATCCAGAATGTAAGCCATCAGTAGTCGCTAAAGCAGATCTGGTAGGATCTACAAGCGACATGCACCGCTGGGTAATAGCCGGACAAAATGAAAAGCGCCCTTTTTTATTATTAACCGAATGCGGCGTAGCTTCTCGATTGTCGGTAGAAGCTCCAGAGGCTCAATTGATCGGCGGCTGCATGCTTTGTAAATTTATGAGATCGAATAATTTAACCTCGATTTTAAGCGCTCTGCGCGATCCTCTCCCTTCTCAAATGATCGAAATCGAAAAATCGGTTCAGAAGAACGCCCGTATTTGTATCGAAAGGATGTTTGAATATGCTGAATGAGAATCAAACGCACCCGCTCGAAGAGGCTGGGCGTTCCTCCCGAAATATCGACCCTTGCATCTTAGTGATTTTTGGAGCGACCGGAGATTTGACGGGCCGCAGATTAATTCCCGCAATCTATAATCTCGGCCGGGAAGGCCAGCTGCCGCCTAATTTCGCCTGCGTCGGTTTTGCCAGGCGGGAAAAAACCAATGAACAATTTCGCGAAGAACTCAAGGCAGACATCAATGAGTTTTCCCGCGTTAAACCGATTGAAGAGGCTTTTTGGAATAATTTTCAAGAACATATTTTTTACCACCGCTCAGAGTTTGACGACGATGAAGGGTATAAGGCCTTGGCGAATTTCCTCTCGCAGCTCGATAGTCGATTCGCAACCCGCGGCAACCGCGTCTTTTATCTTTCCGTTCAACCGAAATTCTTCCCTCTCATCATAGAAAAGCTGCGCCAACATGGAATGATCTATGACACCTCATCCGATCGATGGTCAAAGGTCATTATTGAAAAGCCATTCGGACACGATTCGGCCTCCGCGGCGGAGCTGCAGAAAGATATTTCAAAAAACCTCGATGAGTCGCAGACCTACCGCATCGACCATTATTTAGGCAAAGAAACAGTCCAGAATGTACTCGTATTTCGCTTTGCGAATTCCATTTTCGAATCGATTTGGAACTATAAACATGTCGATCATGTCCAAATTACAGTCGCTGAAGATATTGGAATTGGGACCCGCGGACATTTTTTTGAGGAAGAAGGCCTTTTGCGGGATGTAGTTCAGAATCACATGATGCAGCTTCTTTCTCTCGTCGCCATGGAACCGCCTATTTCATTGAGTGCAAAGGCGATTCGAGACGAAAAGGTAAAGGTGCTGCAATCGATCCGTCCCTTGTCTAAAGAAGACTTTGAAAAATCCGTCGTCCGCGGCCAATATGGAAATGGTTTCATTAATGGAGAGAAGGTCATTGGATATCGGGAAGAAACAAACGTGAATCCCCGATCCAATATAGAAACCTATGTTGCTATCCGTTTTTTTATCGACAATTGGCGTTGGGCTGGCGTCCCTTTTTATTTGCGGGCAGGGAAGCGGCTTCCTAAACGGGCGACCGAAATCGCGATCACTTTCAAAGACGCGCCGGGCGTTCTTTTTCAAGAGCAGGGACGGCGCAACGAACCGAATGTCCTGGCCATGCGGATCCAGCCTAATGAAGGAATCGCTTTAAAGATCAATTGTAAAGTTCCCGGGCCTAGCAGTCCCATACAGCCAGTGAAAATGGATTTCCGCTACAGTTCTTACTTTGGACAATCGCCTCCAGAAGCCTACGAGCGGTTGATTTGGGAATGCATTTTGGGAGACAATACCCTCTTTGCTAGAGCTGACGAGGTCGTCCAATCGTGGAAAATACTCACTCCTGTCCTCGAACATTGGGCAGCTCATCCGCCTAAAGATTTCCCTAATTACGAT
>Ga0206967_1036_pt1 | contig 29041 bp, 26 predicted proteins | sample Alteio_BWOrgHeat_24_FD_153259 | JGI IMG/M metagenome (GOLD analysis project Ga0206967, IMG submission 153259) | Enriched cells from forest soil in Barre Woods Harvard Forest LTER site, Petersham, Massachusetts, United States -... | ecosystem: Environmental > Terrestrial > Soil > Temperate forest >...
CCAATTGCACGCCCTTGGCGCCTTCGAGAAGGGTCCACGGGAAAGGCTCGTTAAGCACGATATGGCGTAGGAACATCTCCCATTGAATTTTGAAAGCGTTGTCGTATTCGCCATCGGCGGAAACTTCGTTCCAGCCTTCGTAGAAATTAATCGGTTGCTCGACATCGGGGTTCCACGTCGGGCGCGGGGTGTTCTCGTAATTCTGCACCCAGCACTTGCGCAGGCCGGCGATGGCGCTGCCTTGAGTGCCGTCCACCTGGAACACCACCAGGTCATCACGCCGCACCCGCACACACCATGAGCTGTTGATGTGCGCGATGAGGCCGCCCTTAAGCTCAAAGGTCGCATAAGCTGCGTCGTCCGCCGTGCATTTGTAGGTCTTGCCGCTTTCGTCCACGCGTTCCTGGATGTGCGTCGCGCCAAGACAGGAGACAGATTTGACGGCGCCAAAAAGATTATCCAGCACATAGCGCCAGTGGCAGAGCATATCAATGATGATGCCGCCGCCATCCTGCTTGCGGTAGTTCCACGACGGGCGTTGCGCCGCCACCGTATGGCCTTCAAAGACCCAGTAGCCAAATTCGCCGCGCACCGAGAGGATTTTGCCGAAATAGCCGGAATCAATCAGCTTGCGTAACTTGAGCAGGCCAGGGAGCCAGAGCTTGTCCTGCACGACACCGTTTTTGACGCCGGCCTTTTTGCAAAAGTGGTAAAGCTCCAGCGCCTTCGCCGTGGTGATGGCCGTGGGCTTTTCGCAATACACATGCTTGCCTGCTGCCGCCGCTAGCTTCACGGCCGCCGAGCGTTGTAACGTACCTTGGGCGTCAAAATAAACCGTGTAGGCCGGATCCTTGAGCACCGCCTTGAGGTCGGTCGTGTATTTCTTCGCCTCGGAAATTTCCGTGAGCTTTTTGAGCTTCTCCGCGTTGCGGCCAACCAAAATCGGGTCGGGCATGATGACTTCGTTCGGTCCGACGCGCACCCCCCCCTGCTTCATGATGGCGGAGATCGAACGCAGCAAGTGCTGGTTCGTGCCCATGCGTCCCGTGACGCCGTTCATGATGATGCCGACGCGATGTACTTTGGCGGTTTTGCTCATAAAAAGGGGTGGGATCAGGTATGCCGGAGGTAGGCATCCTGGATGTTCTTTAAAAATTCCACCTGATTCGTCTGCCAGAGGCGATGCGAAAAAATCTCCACCTCGATAAATCCTTTAAATCCGGCGGCCTCAACCCACCCGCGAATTTCGCGCAGGGGGATGATGCCCTCCCCCATCAGGCCGCGGTCATTAAGCATATCCACCGTCGGCGAACGCCAGTCGCAGACATGGTAGGCCAGCAGCTTGCCGAGTTTGCCACACCGGGCGATTTCGGTCTGAAGCTGGTCGTCCCACCAGAGGTGATAGACATCGACCGCAACGCCCACCGAGGCGTCGAATTGAGCCGCAAGGTCGTTGGCTTGTTTAAGGGTATTTACCGCCGAACGCGTATCGGCATACATGGGGTGCAGCGGCTCGATGGCAAGTTTGACCCCCGCCGCCTTGGCATGAGGCAAAACGGCTGCGATGCCTTCGGCAATTTGCTTGCGGGATTCCGCCAATGGCTGCCCGACCACCGCCCCGCAAACGAGCACGATAATCGGCGTTCCGAGCGCGGAGGCTTCATCTATGCACTGGCGGTTTTCGTCGATCGCCTTTTGCCGTCCGGCTACATCCTTGGCCGGAAAAAATCCTCCGCGCACGAGGGAAACAATGCTCAGCCCCGCCTCGCGCAATTGCCGGCCACTGGCGGCGACATCGCGACCAACCAAAGTATCTCGCCAGACACTGATGCCCTTCACGCCCGACTGCGCATATTGCTTGCACGCCTCATCGAGTGACCACGGTTTCGTCGTGATCGTGTGCAGGCAGAGACGGGAGAAATCGGTCAGCGGTTCGGCGGGCATGAATTTGGCCGGGAGTGAATGAGGTAATCAGCCAAAAAAAGTGTAATACGGCCCGCGACCCAGGACACGCTCCACATACAGCGCACATTCACGGAAGTGATAGTCGCCCCACATCGAGGATTCGCCGAGCGGGATGCGCGAGCCCTTGGGCACGTAGTCCCAGCCGTTCGGATGGTGATAGATCGAATGGAGCAACAGACCTTGGTGGGTCTTTTGGGTGCTTAAATAAGGCTCATCCAGCAGCGTGCGGAAAACCGTGAGGCCCGCCTGCCAGTAACGTTCGCCGACGGCTTTCTTGCCGTGCTTTTGCAGATAACGACCGAGGCGCAGCAATCCTTGTGCGCCAATGGCGGCGGCGGAGCTGTCCACGGGTTCGTGGTCATTGAACGGGTCAGCAGGGCGATCCAAATAATCCCCCAAGTGCACCAAGCCGGGCGCGCCGGTATCCCAATAGGGAACGCCATCCGTGGGTGTGTTTTGGATGTAGAAATCACAAGTAGCCGTCGCGGCCTTGAGCATCATCGCTTCCAGTGCCTTGCGGCCACCCAATGCTTTGAGTTCAGCATCAGAACGCGTCTCAAGGAATTCCAATTCCTCGGCAAAACCGAGCATCGCCCACGCGAGACCGCGCGTCCACGTGCTGAAGCCCGTGTAGCCCTGCTGCGAATTCGGGCAGCGGAATGCGCCATCGTTCGTGTTAAAAATCGCTTCATGTGCCGTGCGCCCGCGCACGTCGTAGCTGTCGCGGCCTTCGCCATAGAAAACGGAATACTCCGCTGTCGAGCGGATGTGCGCCAGCGCCCGTTCGAGCAAATTGAAACGCCGGTCTCCTTCGCCGCACAGGCTGTGGCCCAGCGCGTGGCTGACCACCAGCGCGCGGCAGGAACGGATCGTATCCACGAATAACGAGTGCGGCCCGTTAAAGGAGTAAATGTAGCCGCCTTGGGCGTGGTTCGTCCACCGCGCCGCCTGCACCGCGCCAGTGACTTTCAACGCGAGTTCGTAGAAATTCAGTTCCCATTCATTGTGTGGAATTCGTTTCTCGCGCATCAAGCGGGCGAGATTTCCGTACGTGGAGACATTATTGAAGCCATGGTCGTGCACGCCGATGTGCGAAACGTGCGGCGCCATGCGTTCCACGGTATTCTTGCGGCCGCTTTCCAGAAACTCATCTTCGCCCGTGGCGTCAAACTGCAAGATGGCCGAACCGTACTGAAATCCCTGCGTCCACTCCGTCCAACCCCGGGCGGTGTAAGAGCCGGCTTCGGTAAAGACGGGGGCGCCGCGCGCCGGGTCAAATTTCTTTTCAATTAACAGGATTTTTTCGCCGGAAAGGTGCCAGAATTGCGCAAGTGCCGGGCGCAAATCTTTGGCCTTCAAGTCATGGTCAATCTTGAGCATGGGGGTAAAAAAACTCCGGGGGTTATTTCTTGGCGCCCTTGGCCAGCTCGACCGCTTCACTGGTCAACTTCGTGATCTTGGCCCAATCACGATTTTTGAGTAAGTCGGCCTTGACCATCCAAGTGCCGCCACAAGCCACGATTTTCGGGAATGCCAGATAATCACCCAGGTTGCCGGGCTCAATGCCGCCGGTCGGAATAAAACGCATCATGCTGTACGGCGCGGCGATAGCCTTGAGATAAGGCAGGCCACCACAAGCTTCCGCGGGGAAAAACTTCACAACATCGAGTCCATGTTCGAGCGCCATTTCTATGCTCGTCGGATCACTGACTCCCGGCGTGATGGGAATGCCACTGTTGATACAGGCGGAAACCACCCGGGGATTGAAGCCCGGGGTAACGATGAATTGGGCGCCCGCATCAGCCGCAGCCTGGGCCTGCTCGGGCTTGAGCACCGTGCCCGCGCCCACCAGCATGCCGGGAACTTGCGCGATGATGCGGATGGCTTCCAATGCCGCAGGAGTTCGGAACGTCACCTCCGCACAGGGCAACCCACCGGCGAGAAGCGCTTCGGCAAGCGGTTTGGCGTCGGCGGCATTGTCAATGACGATGACGGGAATGATGCGCAGTTGCGCGAGGCGGGCGATAACGTCGGCGGTCTTCATGCGAAGCCGCCAAGAATGGCCGGACATCCGCCGGAAAACAATCCTAAGTTGCGGGCCATCCGCCTTTTAACCGGAGCAGCGAGCTAGCGGATTGGATCAGCCGGCACGGACGGAAGGGGCGTCGCGGAAGAGGACGTCGCCGAGCTGGAAGCCGACGAAGGCGTGTTTCCGGTGGTCGTGCGGGCAACGGTACCCGCCTTATCCTGCCCGCCAATGCGAAGCCAGTCACCCATGATGCGCAGCCCCTCGCGCAACTGGATGTCGAAATCAATGGCCGGGTCCGCAGCGGCGTCCGGGTCATCCGCAGCGGTCGTCGTATCACTGGAAGCCGGGGCGCTGGCCTTGGTGCTGGCAGTCTTGGTTTCAGCCGCTTGATCTTTGGCGGCGTCGAGGAGAATATCCGTAGCCTTGTAGTTGCCTTTGGCCATTTCCGTCAGGCGCTTCTTCAAGTCATCGCTAAAGCTGATGTCCGTGCGCTGCTCTTTCATCCGTTCGTCAAAGTTGAGCGAAAAGTCCTTTTCGTCCTGATGGGCTTTTTTCCAATCGACCAATTGTTTGAATAACGAGAACTCGGGCAGGCTGTTTTGCCGGGCATCGCTTTCCTGGCGAAGTTTGTTGACCAGGGTATCGGTCACCAGCGAGGCGCGCCAGGGGCCATCGCCTTTGAGCTCCAAAGGAACGGATTTCACACTGTCCCAAGGCAGGGCGTTCTTGAGGTCGCCTTCACCAATGGGCAGAAAGTCAATCACCGAGGGCAGCGCAATGTCCGCGGTAACGCCGCGCGACTGGATGGAATTGCCGTCGGGGCGGTACCATTTCTCAATCGTCACTTTCGCGGCACCTTTTTCTGTCGGGTCAAAAGTATTAAAGTAGTACATCTGCTGGACGGTGCCCTTGCCGTGCGTCGTATGGTCACCCACCACGAGCGCGCGATGGTAATCCTGCAAGGCGCCAGTCAGGATTTCCGTGGCCGAGGCGCTTTGCTTGGAAACCAAGAGCATCAGCGGGCCGTCCCAAACCGGGGTCGATGAATCGTTTTTCATCTGCTTGATGAAACCAAGTGCATTACGCACCTGAAGCACAGGGCTGGGCGGGATGAACAAGCCGGTCATATCAATCGCTTCATTGAGAAAACCGCCGCCATTGTTGCGCAAATCGAGCACAACGCCTTTGACGCCCGCCGCCTTTAACTTGAGCAGCAATTCGCGTACATCGTCGGTCGTGCTGAATTTGTCACCATCGCCGCCTTTGCCGTAAAAGGCCGGCAGGTTGATGACCCCGATGGGAAGCGTCTGGTCACCCGCGGGAACGTCGATAATCTGGGCCTTGGCGAGGGTGGAAGTCAGTTTGATTTGCTCGCGCTTGAGTGTGATGACCTTGGCGTCACCTTCGCTCGTCATGCCCGCCGGGATGATTTTCAAATGCACCAAGCTGCCTTCAGCACCGCGGATAAGACTAACCGTCTTGCGGAGCTTGGCGCCGACGACATCGGTGAAATCCGTTTCCGTTTGGCCGACGGCAATAATTTTATCGCCCGGGTGGACGAGGTCGGACTTTTGCGCCGGGCCGCCGGGCACGAGGTCACTGACGACGCAATAGCCATCCTTGTCCTGCAAAATGCAACCGATGCCGATGAGCGAGTTGCGCATCGTAATGTCAAATTCCTCGACACCATTGTCGGTAAAGAAATTGCTGTGCGGATCGTACTGGCCCGCCAGGGTGTTCAGGAATACATCCTGCACTTCGACAGAATCAGTTTCATCCAGCGTCTTGACCGAACTGTTGTAGCGCTTGCGGACGATATCTTTGGCCGCCGCGATTTTCTCGGCCTGCGTTAGCGGAGCTTTCGGCTTGGCGGCCTCGGCCGTTTTGTCAGCCGGTTTGGCATCGGCCGGCTTCGCGGGGGCTGCGGCGTCGGCGGTCTTTTTCTCCGCGGCTTCAATGTCGCGCGTTTCCGCCGAGACCATTTCGTTGATGACCTCAAAGCGGATTTGCTGCTCCCACAATTTGTCGGCCTCATCCGGCGAAGCGGGCCACGCCGCATCGGTGCGATCGGGGCGGAAGGAATCCTTCGCTTCGAGATTCAAGTCGCCATCGAGATACTTGTTTATCCAGGTGACGCGATCATGAACACTTTGGTCAAATTTTTTGAAAATTGCATAGGCCGGATCCAAACTGCCCAGTTCCCGCACATCTTTGACTACAACGTCGGCATACTGATCCTGAAAAGCACTGACATCGCCTTGGAGGAGAAAGAGATGCTTCATGTCGAGGTTCGACATGTAAGTTTTGAGTAACTCACGCTGGTCAAATTCCGCCAGGGGCTTGCTGAGGTAGTGTTCCAGCTCCATGTAAAACACCGTGGAGCGCGTCTCCTTCGACATTTCCGAGGAATCAGCCAAGGGAGGGAGCGTGGCCCAGAGGGGGGTGGCCAGCAAAACGGCGCCTAAAATGATGGGGGCGAATTTTCTATTCATAAAACGGTTGGTGAAAGATGTCCTTCCATTATGCAGATTTGCCGCAGTTTGTAAAAGGTTCAATTCCGGCCTTCTCCCTCGATGATGACTTTTTTACAAATGAAAACTGGTCCACTACGTTTATCGGCAGCCCCGGGGGTCATTGGATCCAGGAGGTTTGCCATGGTCCGCCCCGAATGTTTCCTCCCCGCAATGGATTTCATCCTTCTCCCTTTCGGCGAATTCTTTATGCTTAACCTTCCTTTTTTCCTTCCTCTTCCCATGCGCACCGTCTGGCGGGTCTCCAAGTATCTTTTTCGTTATCGCGGGCTTTTTCTGCTTACGATGCTGCTGGCTGTGCTGTCCACCCTGGCCCTGGTCTCCATCCCCAAAGTAGTCCAGCACATACTGCAGGATGTCATCGCCCGGGCCGCGCCCGGTCAGCTTTCGAAGGGCATCGCCTTGATCGTACTGCTCTATTTTCTGCGCGATTTCTTTACCAGCATCCGCATCCGGGTGAACAACCTTCTTGAGCAAAAGGTGCTCCTCGACTTGCGGCGCGATGTACACACCAAGCTCCTCGACCTACCCGTTTCGTTCTACGACCAGCGCAAATCCGGCGAAATATCCTCCCGTGTGGTGGATGACGTGGCCAATGTCGAACGTGTGCTGCTGGACGGCACCGAGCAGGGCATCATCGCCGTAGTAACCATTTTCGGCATCGGCATCATGCTCTGGCGGGAAAATCCCTTGCTTGCGATTTGCGCCATGACGCCGCTGCCCATCTTGTACGCCTGGGGCATCGAGCACGCACGCCGCGCCAACAAACGCTGGAAACGCCTGCGCGAAGCGGCTAGCGACCTAAACAGCCTCCTCGTTGAAGACATCCAAGGCAACCGCCTCATTCAAACCTTTGGACTGCAGGAGCACGAAAGCCGTCGGTTTATGAAAAAAGCGATAACCCTGCGTAACGCGACCTTGGAGGCCATGTTTTCCTGGGCAACGTACGGCCCAGGCACCAATTTCGTCACCAATCTCGGGTTGGTCGCCATCATTGGCGTCAGCAGTTGGATGATGTCGATGAATCCTGATTCCTTCTCCTTTCCGCAACTGGTCGCTTTTGTGATGTACGCCGGTTTGCTCTACGAGCCCGTCGGCCAACTGCACCAAATCAACCAATGGATTAGCCAGGGTCGGGCCTCCGGCGAGCGGGTTTTTGAGATTCTCGATCACCCGGTGGAAATTTGCAGCCCGGCCCACCCGCGACCCTTGCCGCGCGGCGCGCTGGGGGCTCGTTTTGACCATGTGACCTTTGCCTACGCCGGCCGCCCAGCGGTGTTGGAAAATTTCTCGCTCGATATCCCTGCGGGAAAGGTGACGGCGCTTGTCGGGCATACGGGAGCAGGCAAGAGCACCGTCGCGAACCTGGTCATGCGCGCCTACGATGCCACGGCGGGCCGCGTGCTGCTGGGCGGTATCGATGTCCGCGAACTTGATTTGCGCGAATTGCACGCCAAGGTGGGCTTCGTGGCGCAAGACCCATTTTTGTTCGAAGGAACCGTCGCGGAAAATCTCCGGCTCGTGAATGCCATGGTGTCCGAGCAGGAAATGGTCGCGGCCCTCGAAGGCGCCGCGGCGTGGGACTTTGTGCGTGCCCTACCCCAGGGGCTTGACACCAACATCGGGGAAAAGGGCATCCGTCTCTCCCAAGGGGAAAAACAACGGCTGACCATTGCCCGCGTGCTGCTGAAAAACCCGCCGTTTATCATTCTCGACGAAGCCACGGCGAGCGTGGACACCATCACCGAGCGCCAAATCCAGCGGGCTCTGGAAAACCTGATGCGCGAGCGGTCCGTCCTCGTCGTCGCCCATCGCCTTTCCACGGTGCGCAAGGCGGACAACATTGTCGTGCTGCACCATGGCCGTATCCTGGAACAAGGAACCCACGCCGAACTCCTTGCCGCCCAAGGTCGCTACGCCAGTTTGTGGGAGCATCAAGTGGACTTGATTGACGAACGCGAAGAATTGCCTACAGCTTGAGCTGCCCGGCTATTTATTTTATCCATGCCTGCTTCCGTCCCCCAGTTTGTCCAGCGCCGCTCCGTCGAGTTTCACGAAACCGATGCCGCGGGTCTGGTGCATTTTACCAACCTGTTTCGCTGGATGGAGGGTACCGAACTGTCTTTCCTCCAGGAACGGGAAGTGCCAGTGCTGGCCGTGGAAGCAGTGAAAAACTCCGGCTGGCCGCGGGCCGCGGTCCATGCGCAGTTTCTCGGGCCACTGCGGTTTGGCGACACGATTGAAACCCGCCTGTGGGTGAAAAAAATAGGCGGCAGCAGCCTCACCTACCGCTTTGAAATTTGGCGGGTCAAAGGCCGGGGTGCGCCGAACCTCGCCGCCACGGGGGAAATCACCTCGGTCCATGTCACCCGGGTTAAGGGCAAATTACGCGCCGCTCCCCTGCCCGCGTCGATTCGCAAGAAATTGAAATAGTCCTCCGCCACTTTTATCTCCTTTGAAAATCATTGCTCATCGCGGTGCTTCCGCTGTCGCTCCAGAAAATACCCTCGCCGCTGTCCGCCTCGCGGCCCAAGCCGCCGCCCACGGAGTCGAGATTGATGTGCGGCTGACGCGCGATGGCCAGTTGGCTGTAATCCATGATACCGATACCCGCCGCGTTGCCCCCGGCCAGCCCGTCAACACCGTCAAACGCCAACGGCTGGCCGATTTACAGAAACTGGATGTTGGCTCGTGGAAAGATCCTAAATTTTCCGCTGAACGCATTCCAGCCTTGGGCGAAGTTCTGGCCGCCCTCGGCCCGGAGCAGGAAATTTTCATCGAATTAAAATCACGCGAGTTTGAGGGCATCTTCCCCGCGCTGGAGCAATTACTCTCTCCTCCTGCCGCCAATGGCTTCTCCGCCGCCCGTGCCGTTGTGATGAGTTTCGAAGAAAAGCTCATCCGCAAAATCAAAAAGAAGCGGCCGGACTGGCGCACCCTTCTTCTACTCAATCACCGCCCCACCACCCATGTCTTTGGGCAAATCGTCTCGGCCATCCGTGCCAAATATATTAACGGCATCGGCCAGAACCGCACCTGGGCCATGAGTGATGACGATTATACCGAACTCCAAGATGCTGGCGCGATTCTGTCCGTCTGGACAGTCAACGACCTCCACGAATTGCCGGCGTGGCAAAAACGCGGCTTCCACTACCTGACCAGCGACCGGCCGGAAGTTTTCCTCAAAGCCACTTCTTCCGCTTAAAGTAGCGGTACATAAATAAAGCGTAGCAGGCCAGCACGGCCAGACAGATGGGATAGCCGTAGGGATTATTCAGCTCCGGCATGCTGTAGGGGCCGTCCGCCGTGTTGAAATTCATGCCGTACACCCCGGTCACAAAACTCATCGGAATAAAAATCGTGGCCACTACGCTGAGCATGCGCATCACGTCATTGTTCCGATGGTCGCCTTCGATGTGGTAGTACTCCTGCAGGTTTTGCAGCAGCGAGCGGGCGTGGTCGACGCGGTCGCCCGCGCGGACCGCATGTTCATGCAAGTCGCGGAAATAATAATCCAGGGAGTCCGGCACCAGCTCGTTATCAATCATCTCAATGCGTTTGGCCACTTCCTGCATCGGGCTGGCCAGGCGCGACAGCAGGATGACCGAACGCTTGTGGCGGTAAATTTCCTCCAACTTGAGCGACTGCCGGGAATTCAACATGCTGTCCTCCATGGCGATGACTTCCTCGTCCACCGCGTCAATCGAGGCCTGCAAATGGTCCACCAGCATATCGAGGAGCGCATAGAGCAGGTAGCCCGTGTCGCGTTTGCGGATGAAGCGTTGCGGGTCCTGGATGCGGCTCTCCACTGGTTCAAACAAGGCGCTTTCCGTCTCTTGGAAGGTGACCAGGTAATTGCTTCCCATCACGATGGACACCTGCTCAATGTTGATGTGTTTCGCCGGGCGGTCCAAAACCGCCGCATTGCCCACAACAAAGAGTTGCTTATTATAGTCCTGCAGCTTGGCGCGGCCCCACGTCTGGGCGACATCGGCCAAGGCCAAAGGATGGATACTCAACCGCTCGCCGATTTCCTTGATGACGGAAACCTGGCGGATACCGATGATCTGAATCCACGTGACCGCTTTTTCGCCAATACGCGCCAGCGCCTCGTCAATCTTGGTGGTGTCCAGCTCGAAGCAACCGTCCGGTCCATAGCCCAGCACCCGCAACCGGGTCACCGCCGGACCAGAGAAATTTTTTCCGGCTTCGATTTCGCCCGGGGGCAAGCCGACGTTGCGCAGGCGGGATTCGCGGATGCAGACTTCCATGGGCCAATTGCGCCCGGCCCTCGCCAAACTGTCAAGCCCGTCGCAAAGACAATGTCTTTTTTATTACACCAAATCAAACGGCGTGCGCGACTGCTTCACCGTCATGGTCTGCTCGACGACGACTTCCAGCGCCTCCCCTGGCGCACAATTGGCCCGCAGGCAGACAAAGCCGCCGCGGTATTTGTCGTACCACGGCCAGACGAGTACAAGATCGGTGGAGGGCACGGCGAGATCATCAATCTCCTCTCGCGTGAAAAGGCCGAACTTCCCTTCATCGCCATCCGGCGGGATGCCCGGCAAAACTTTTTTGCAATCGAACATGAACATCAGCCAGTGCGCGCCGCCTTCGTAATTTTTCTCAGAAATATAGGCAAAGAGGTGCAAATCCGTTTCGGTCAGCGCCAGGCCAACTTCTTCTTTCGTCTCGCGGATGGCGCATTCAAACGGCGATTCCCCGCGCTCCATCTCCAGCTTGCCGCCGATGGGACTCCAGCAGCCGAGATTCGGCGCTTTACTCCGTTTGATGAGCAGTTGGCGCCCGCGCCCGTCCCGCAAGAAAACCAGTACGCTGATTTTGAAGGGGGTCATTCGCCTTAAGAAATGAACGTGAAACGCCCTAGAAACAATAAAATTTTCGTGCCAAGCGGGGGTGATTCGTGGATAAACAGAGTCCATGCCTGAACCCGCCCCTCTCCGCGCCGGTGTCGCCGGCGTTGGCTATCTCGGCCAGCACCACGCCCGCGTTTATACCGAGCTGCCCGGCGTCACCCTCGCCGGGGTGTACGATACCGACAAAAAACGTGCCGCCGAAATCGCCGCCAAGCACGGCGCGAAGGTTTTCGCCTCGATTGAAGAATTGGGTAAAGCCTGCGACGTCGTCAGCGTCGTCGTGCCAACCAACCACCATTGCGCCACCTCCCTGGCGCTGCTGGCCGCTGGCTGCCACCTGCTCATCGAAAAGCCATTGTGCACCACCTTGGAAGAGGCCGACCAAATCATCGCCGCGGCGCAAAAGGCCAAGCGCATGGTGCAGGTTGGCCACATTGAGCATTTCAATCCGGTCACCGAGTTCCTCGAGAAAAACGTCAGCCAACCGCGCTTCATCCGCACCGAGCGCCTCGCCCCCCTCATCCCCGACCCCAACGAACCCGACGGTGCCCTCGAAGGCAACGTCAACCCCCGCGTCAAGGAAGTGGATGTTGTGCTCGATTTGATGATCCACGACATCGGCCTGGTGCTCAAGCTCGTCGGTTCACCTATCAAGCGCATTGACGCCGCCGGTTCCTCTGTGCTCACGAAGCACATGGATATTGCCAATGCCCGTCTCGTTTTCGAGGACGGTTGCGTGGCCGACCTCAATGTCTCGCGCCTGAGCCGCAAGCGGGCGCGCGAATGGCGCCTGTTCCAGCGCAACGGTTACATGTCCGTGGATTTCGACCAGTGCACCGGCCACTACATCCACATGAAGATGCTCGGCCTGAAGCGCGAAGAAATCCAGGTGCAAAAATCGGAACCACTCAAGCGCGAGCTGGCGTCATTTGTCGAATCCGTCCGCACTGGCAAGACGCCGAAGATTGATGTCGTGTTTGGCAAAACCGCGCTCGAAATCGCCCTGACGATAACGTCGCAAATTCGCGCCGCCGGGTTGTAGAAAAATTTGCCTTCTCCGCGTACTCGCCGTGAAACCTACTCCTCAACTAGCACCGTGGGCCGGCGAAATGCCGCCGGACGTGCTGGTTATTGCCGGCGAGGCCTCGGGCGACGAACATGCCGCGCGATTGATTCGTGGCCTTAAAGCAAAACGGCCCGGCTTGCGCGTCGCGACACTCGGCGGTCCGGAGTTAAAAGCTGCTGGCGCGCAATTAATTTTCGATTTGAGCGCGCATGGAGTTATTGGATTGGTGGAGGTTTTGAAGAACTACAGTTTTTTCAAAAGCATCTTCGACCAAACCCTCGCGTGGATCGAAAAGCACCAACCCCGCGCCATTCTGCTGGTGGACTACCCCGGCTTTAACCTTCGCTTAGCCGATGCTCTTTTCGAAAAAGGCCTGAGCAAAAAAGCCGGTGGCAAAATTTCCGTTCTCTACTATATCTCGCCGCAAATCTGGGCCTGGAAAGCCAAGCGCCGCTTCAAAATGGCGAAGTTGCTCGACTCCCTCGCCGTCATTTTCCCGTTCGAAGTCGGTTGCTTTGCGGACACAACTCTCCCCACGGAGTTCGTCGGCCACCCGTTCGCCGCTCCTGATCATCGCCTGCCGGTTTCCTACGACGCAGCCGGCCCCATTCTCCTCCTTCCCGGCAGCCGCACCACTCCCGTGTCGCGTATTTTCCCCGCCATGCTCGCGGGCTTCGCCGAGCACCTCAAGCTGCGCCCCAATGCCCAAGCCGTTACCCTTTTCCCCAATGCTGGAGTACGCGCGGAATTGGAACGCCACCTCGCCGCGCGCCCGGATTTGGCCAAGCATGTCACGCTCCGCTCCATCGAGCAAAATGCCACCGGTTCCATCGTCCTGACCAGTTCCGGCACGATGTCACTCACTTGCGCCCTCGCCGGCATCCCCGGCGCCATAGTTTATCGAGCGAATCCTATTACTTACATTATCGGCCGTTGCGTGGTAAATGTCCCCTACCTCGGTATCGCTAATCTTCTCCTTGGCGAACCAGCGTGGCCGGAGTTCATTCAAGGCGACGCCAAACCCGCCACCCTCGCCCACCGCTTGGATGAATGCGAAAGCCCCGCCGCCCGCGACCAAGCCGCCACCCACGCGACCAAGCTGCTCAAACTCCTGGGCACTTCCTCGCCCAATGCCGCTACTCTCTGGCTTGAAAATAAATTATTTTCAGCTTAATTTTTCCGGCAAATGGCCTACCGCAAAAAGACCTGGCGGGAAAAACTGGCGGACAGCAAGGGGCTGCCGAAGACCGGCCCCATCACGGGCCGCATGAGTACACGCTGGGGCAAGGGCACCATGGTCATTCCCGCTCCGCTCGAAGTGGACGAAATCATGCGCGCCGTCCCTAAGGGCAAATTAACCACCATTGACCACATCCGCGCCGCCTTGGCGAAAAAACACCGCGTCACCCTCGCTTGTCCGTTATGCACCGGAATCTTTGCCTGGATCGCCGCTCACGCTGCCGAAGAAGCCCGTGCTGCCGGCGAGAAAAAGATCACGCCCTATTGGCGCACGCTCAAGAATGGCGGCGAACTGAACGCCAAATACCCGGGCGGCATCGCCGATCTCAAACGCAAGCTGGCCGCCGAAGGCCACCGGGTCGTCGCGAAGGGGAAAAAGTTCTTCGTGGCAGATTTCGAAAAAGCCGCCGCTTAATAAATTACTTCCCGCCCTCAATCTTCTCTATCCGGCGGATGTGCCGCCCGCCTTCGAATTGAGTAGTCAGCCAGGTGTCCACCAGTTTCAGCGCCAGACTTTCCGGCACCAACCGCGCGCCAATGGCAATGACGTTCGCGTTGTTGTGCAGCTTCGTGAGCCGCGCGCTCTCTTCGCTAAAACAATAGCCGCAGCGCACGCCGCGTACTTTGTTCGCCACGATGGCCTCGCCATTGCCGCTGCCGCCGAGGACAATGCCGAGGTCGTTCTCGCCCTGGGCCACGCTCTCCGCCGCCGGGCGGATAAAGTCCGGGTAGTCCACCGGCTCCGTGCTGTGGCAGCCGAAATCCTGCACGGCATAACCCTTCGTCTGCAAATGGGCGATGATGGCCGTCTTCAAATCAAAACCGGCGTGGTCGGAGGCAATGGCGATGCGGGTCATGGTGATTCACCACACTAACAGCCAATTCCGGCCAAAAGTCAAAGAAAGGCTGAGTATCGTTTGAGTCGAATACGGGAAAATTATCCAGCGCCGCCCCTACCAAGTGTTACCGACTGCGATTGGGGCTAAAGAACCGGAAAGTTTGGTTTCAGCGCCAGCCTTGACCTCCACAACAATCATATTCCCGACACTCACAGAATAGAAACCTGGCGGCACGTTGCGAATGACAAATTCGCCTTTTTCGTCGGCTATGGTCGCAGGAATCGCTGATAGACGTGGATATGGCGCAGGCCCGCCGCGACGACCTCCGAAACCTGCCGTTCTTGTTGAGGCTACACTGGCCGCAGGCGCATCCGCCGGTTTTAAAAAAATTACCATGTAGGGAGCTGGTACCGCAGCTCTATTGACAGTCGATGGGAATTCAACCTTTCCGGAAATTGAACCCATTGCTGTCGCATTATTGACCTGATTCCATCCAAGTGAATCAGCGTTTGATGGCAGTGTCGGACTCGGTTCCATCACAATGATTATGTCCGTGGCCACTTTGGCGACATCACGCAAAATTGCGTCACGATTTCCACCCAGTTCACCAATCGTCGGGCGGCCATCCGTCCGCAGCCCACCCATAAAATCATCCAGGTTTTTGCTTAACGCATCGTTTACTGCTTTCAGGGCAGGTTGGCTCTGGGCGATGGCAAAACTATTTATGCCTGCATTCCATTTATTTCGGCCACCATCCTGATTGGGCGCGGACGGAGATAAAGCCACCGCTTCCGGATGTGCCTTGAGATATTCGAGCCCACGATTAATTGCTTCTCGAGCCAGGACTATGTCCACCGTTGGTTGGGCAAAAGTATCCGCGTTTTCCTTTTTAAGCGCAGCCAAGGTGGCATCCAAGATAGATTGAAGTGCGTTTAATCGCGTGACGGCATTGTCTTCCCCGCTGGCCGCCTTGCGCTGATTTTCGGCCACGAGTACGGCCAGCTTATCAGCGGTGTCCTGGCGAATTTGCTCAGCTTGTTTATCCTTCAACTGGAGTGCCGCAAGGAAGCTGGTCACGGTATAGAGTTTGCCCGGCTGCAATCCGGTGTTGGTATATTGTTCGGGATAAACAAAATCGGGATAAACGAGGTCTGGCCGATGCAGGTCGGATTTAAGCCACAGCATCGTTAAGCCAGTGTTAAAGCTAGGGTTTATGCTAGCATGGTTCCAAGGAATATTTAGTAAACGTACCTCATAGGATCCATTTTTGACCGGCCCAAGTGCCGCTGCCAGGCTGATCACGTCCGATGGGTTGGTGCGTAGATTGGTGCCGATTGTACCGGAAGTTATATTTCCGCTGTTCGAGTCCACCGTCACACTGTCCGTCATGGTGGTGTTGGCCGCAGTTTTCACATAAAAAACATAAGCATTGAGCTTGGCCACGGCGTCCAAATCGCCGTTAGCAATCAGCTTATCGGCGTCAATTACGCCATACGAAGCCATCGGCGGATTCACCACTGAACCGGGATAAACTATGGAGGCATAGCTCTGCAAATGCTGCATTTTTTCCGTGAGATCTTTTTCGTAATTTTTCGGAATTGCCGCAAAGTGCAACCCCCGCGGCGGCATGATGGGGCCATCATTAACTTCCGAATGCGTGACATAATACGCCAACGCCCCACCCAGCAACATGGCCGCCAGCAAACAAACGGCGAAAATACGTTCCATTCTCATATTCTTCAGCGAATCATCAATTAAACCCTTCCAGGCGCAATGCGTTACTTTTATCCTGCGACATCCATACCCGAATGTGCCATCCCTGCCCGTTTTCGCGCCATCCTGTCTCACTTTGGCCCGGAATCTTCGTAACACAAACTTGGGCCATAAACTTTCTATCCGTTGCCTGACAATGGCTTGCAATTGAAACAACCGGCAAGGCACGCCCTCTGCTTAGTTGGCATTCAAATGAGCAGAATTATTGGCATAGACCTTGGCACTACTAACTCTTGCGTCGCCGTCATGGAAGGCGGAGAGCCGGTGGTCGTACCCAACAGCGAGGGTGCACGCACCACGCCGTCCGTCGTCGCTTTCACGAAAAGCGGCGAGCGACTCGTCGGCCAGGCCGCGAAGCGCCAAGCCGTCACGAACCCGAAGAACACCGTGTTCTCGGCCAAGCGACTTATCGGCCGGAAATTTTCCGAAGTCTCCGAAGAGATCAAACGCCTCCCCTACAAAGTGGTCGAAGGCAAAAATGGCGACGCCTTCATCGAAGTCGAAACCAACGGCAAGACCGAGCGTTTCGCCCCCGAGCAGATTTCCGCGATGGTCCTCGCCAAGTTGAAAGCCGATGCCGAAGCCTACCTCGGCGAAAAAATTGGCAAAGCCGTCATCACCGTCCCCGCTTACTTTAACGACGCCCAGCGCCAGGCCACCAAGGATGCCGGCACCATCGCGGGCCTTGAAGTCGTCCGAATTATTAATGAGCCCACCGCGGCATCCCTCGCCTACGGGCTCGACAAAAAGGCCGACGAAACCATCGCGGTCTACGACCTCGGCGGCGGCACCTACGACATTTCCATCCTCGAAATCGGCGACGGCGTCTTCGAGGTCAAAGCCACCAATGGCGACACGCACCTCGGCGGCGACAACTGGGACGAGACCTTGATCGACTGGCTCGTCAGCGAATTCAAGAAGAGCAATGGCATTGATCTGCGCGCCGACCCGATGGCCCTCCAGCGCCTGAAGGAAGAAGCCGAAAAGGCGAAGATCGCCCTCTCCTCGGCCCAGACGACGGACATCAACCTGCCGTTTATTACCGCCGACGCCACCGGGCCGAAGCACCTCAACATCGCCCTTTCCCGCGCGAAGCTCGAACAACTTTGCGATAGCCTCGCCCAGCGCACCGTCAAGCCCTTTGAAGCGTGCTTGAAGGATGCAGGCGTCGCCACCACCGACATTGACGAACTCGTCCTCGTTGGCGGCATGACGCGCATGCCCAAGATTGTGGACATCGCGCGCGGCCTCACCGGCAAGCAGCCCCACCAGGGCGTGAACCCGGACGAAGTCGTCGCCATCGGCGCCGCCATTCAAGCCGGCGTCCTCAAGGGCGACGTGCACGACGTGCTCCTGCTCGACGTGACTCCCTTGACGCTCGCGATTGAAACCGCTGGCGGCGTCTCCACCGCGATGATTGATCGCAACACGACGATCCCGACCAAGAAGTCCCAGACTTTCTCGACCTATGCCGACATGCAAACCGCCGTGGACATCAAAGTCCTCCAAGGCGAACGCGCGTTAGCCAAGGATAACAAGCAGCTCGGCACCTTCCGCCTCGATGGCATTGCCGCCGCGCCGCGCGGCCAGCCGCAAATCGAAGTTACCTTCGACATTGACGCAAACGGCATCCTCCACGTCACGGCCAAAGACCAAGGCACGGGCAAGGACCAGAAGATCACGATCTCCGGCTCCTCGGGCTTGAATAAGGACGAAGTCGAAAAGCTCCGCAAGGAAGCCGAGCTTCATGCCGCGGACGACAAGAAAGCCCGCGAGTCCATCGAAGCCCGCAACAATCTCGACAACCTGCTCTACCAAGTCGAAAAGCAGGTCAAAGACCTCGGCGACAAGCTTCCAGCCTCCGCGAAGACCGAAGCCGAAACCGTCATCAAAGATGGTCGCGCGATTCTGGCCAACCAGAACGCCGATGCGGACACCTTGAAGCGCGAGTTCGAAGCCATCTCGGGCAAGGTCCAGGGCATCCTCAGCCAGGCGGCGCAAGCCGGCCCCGGCCCGACCCCTGGCGGCGAGCAGCCCGGCGCGGAAGCTCCCTCCGGCGAGTCGAAGCCCAAAGACCCGAATGTCGTCGATGCGGACTTCGAAGTCGTGGACGACGACAAAAAGAAGAGCTAACCCTTTCAGAGGAAGAATCCGACCGGTCGCGGTTGACGTTCTTCCTCTTTTTGTTTTTGCGATTCGCCTTTCTTTCAAACCCTAACTCCTCAACCCAACAACAAAAACTGCTATGGCCAAAGTTAAAATTCACCCTCTCGGTGATCGCGTCCTCGTGAAGGCGATCGAAGAGAAAGAACAAGTTAAAGGCGGGATTATCATCCCCGACTCCGCCAAGGAAAAACCACAGGAAGCCGAAGTCATTGCTCTCGGCACCGGTAAAAAAGACGACAATGGCAAAGTCATCCCCTTCGAAGTGAAGGTCGGCGACTTGGTCCTCGTCTCCAAATACGGCGGCACCGAAGTCAAAATCGGCGACGAAAAGTATTCCCTGCTGCGCGAGGACGACATCCTCGGCGTCATCCGCTAAACCCTCCTTCAATTCTTAAACCAAACTCTTAAACTAATTCATATCCATGCCTGCCAAACAAATTCTGTTCGACGAAGCCGCGCGCAAGAAGATCCTCAAGGGGGTCGAGCTGCTCGCCCGCGCCGTCAAGGTCACCCTGGGGCCCAAGGGCCGCAATGTGCTCATTGACAAAAAATTCGGTTCCCCGACCGTGACCAAGGACGGCGTCACCGTCGCCAAGGAAATCGAGTTGAAGGATCCCTTCGAAAACATGGGCGCCCAAATGGTGCGCGAAGTGGCTTCGAAGACCAGCGACAATGCCGGAGACGGCACCACCACCGCCACGGTGCTCGCCGAAGCGATTTATCGCGAAGGCCTGAAGAGCGTCGCCGCGGGGTGCCAACCCGATTTACATCAAGCGCGGGATTGACCGCGCCGTCGAAGCCGCCGTCGCCGACTTCAAGAAAAACTCGAAGAAGGTTTCCGGCCGCGAGGACATCCTCCAGGTCGCCACCGTCTCCGCCAACTGGGACACCGAAATCGGCAATCGTATTGCTGACGCGATGGACAAAGTGGGCAAGGACGGCACGATCACCGTCGAGGAAGCCAAGTCCATCGAAACGACGCTCGACGTCGTCGAAGGCATGCAGTTCGACAAGGGTTATCTCTCGCCGTACTTCGTGACCAACGCCGAAGCGATGGAAGTCTCGCTCGATGACGCCTATGTGCTCATCCACGAGAAGAAGATCTCCAACCTGCAGGAACTCCTGCCGCTGTTGCAGATCGTCGCCAAGGGTGGCAAGCCCCTGCTCATCATCTCCGAAGACGTGGAGGGCGAAGCCCTCGCCGCCCTCGTGGTGAACAAGCTGCGCGGCACGCTCAACGTCTGCGCCGTCAAAGCCCCCGGCTTTGGTGACCGCCGCAAATCCATGCTCGAAGACATCGCCATCCTCACCGGTGGCCGCTGCCTCACGGAAGACCTCGGCATCAAACTCGAAAACATCACCGTCGCCGACCTCGGCCGCGCCAAGCACATTGTCGTGGACAAGGAAAACACGACGATCGTCGAAGGTGCTGGCAAGAGCGCCGACATCCAGGGCCGCGTGAAGCAGATCCGCCGCCAGATCGACGAGACAACCTCCGACTACGACCGCGAAAAACTCCAGGAACGCCTGGCGAAGCTCGCGGGCGGCGTGGCCGTCATCAACGTTGGCGCCTCGACCGAGCCGGAAATGAAGGAGAAGAAGGCCCGCGTCGAAGACGCCCTGCACGCCACGCGCGCAGCCGTTGAAGAAGGCATCTCCCCTGGTGGTGGTGTCGCGCTTCTGCGCGCGGCCGGCGCCATTGACGAAGCTGCGGCTGCCACGAAGGATCACGACGAGAAGATCGGCGTGAACATCGTGCGTCGCGCCATCGAGGCTCCGCTCCGCCAGCTCTGCGAAAACGCGGGCATTGACAGCTCCCTCGTCGTGCAGGAAGTCCTGCGCAAGGCCAAGGGCCCCTATGGTTACAACGTAGCCACGGGCGAGTACGAAGACCTGTTCAAGGCCGGCGTGGTTGACCCGACGAAGGTCACCCGCGTCGCGCTGCAAAACGCGGCGTCCGTCGCCGCGTTGTTGCTGACCACCGAGTGCATGATCACCGACGCTCCGGAGAAGAATTCTCCTCCGGCTGGCGGCGGCGGCCATGACGAGATGGGTGGCATGGGCGGTATGGGCGGCATGGGAATGTAACCCAAAACTCAGTATCGGCCCTGCGCCGATGCTTTCAAAAAAAAACGCCTTCCGGGAAACCGGAAGGCGTTTTTTTGTTTTTAGGAAACGAGACTTTTGGTCATCAGTACGCTCTCGTAATTTACTTGTTCCCATTTGGTGCGGCCAACTTCGCGGTAACCCCACCGTTGATACATTTCAATCAAGTCCGTCGCGGGGGCCGCAGTATCGAGTGCCATCACTTTGCCGCCCTGCCCACGCGCATAATCGATGATCGCCGTGTGCAACTGCCGTCCAAGGCCCTGACCCTTATAATCCGGATGTACGCCGAATTGCCCAAAGTGAAATAGCCCCGGCTCACGGTAGAGTGGCAAAGCGTTTTCGGGGTTGCTCGGCAAAACGGTGATCGTGCCGGCCAAGCGGCCCTCCCATTCGGCCACAAAACAAGTGCCTTTGGCGATGCGCCGCGCCGTGACATCCGGAGTTTGATGCGTCGCCAAAAAATATAAATTCCGTTTCGCCAGCGGACGATACGCCGCGTGCAGCAAATCCGTCAGCGCCACCAAATCATCCGTTGGCTGGAAAATCCGGATAGTGGGTTGCACGGACATCAGCGTCGGATGAAAAACTACTTCAGATGCTCATCCATGAACTTCAGCGCAATATCCCAGTTCAGTGAGGCATGGCCGCCGTTGTTCAGGTAGAAGGCCAGATCGCCGCCGATAAATTCGGAAGTGGGCGGCATCTGGTCTGCCGTGCGACCCAAGCCCTTTTTGCCGACCAACTCATACGCCCGGCTGGCCTCAACTCCAGCGAGAAATTCACCCTTCGGGTCGGACCAATTGTCGCCATTGGCCGCCGTGTGCAATAACAACGCCCGCGGAGCCATCGCGGCAACGAGCATGTGCGTGTCCATCGGCATCGCCGCCGGGTTCGCGGCAAATTGCGCGTAATTGGCGGCAAATTGGTACGGGTAGCGTGTCGGGGCGACGAGGTGCGCGATGGTCTCACCGTAATTGCGCCGGGCCAGGGAGGCGCCACCCTCGCCACTGCTGCAGGCGATGACCATCGCAATGCGCTGGTCATTCACACCCGCCCACAAAACTGTTTTACCCAGACGCGAACCACCGGTGATGGCAATGCGTTTGGCGTCCACGTCTTTGTCGGTTTCAAAATAATCCACCACGCGGCTCAGACTCCACGCCCAGGCGGCGATGGCGCCCCATTCATCGGCTGCCGGTTTGTCCTGGCCTGGCGCCAATCCAAGTTTGCGCGCTATGTTCACATTGGGGTTGAGCGTTGGTCCTTCAATATCCGTCTCGACATCGTCTTTGGCGTAGGTCGCGTAACCATAGCCATGCGCAATGACGTTGGCGATCGGCGAGCCGCCGCCGCCCGCCGGAGCCGCTGCCGGCGCTGGCAGGACGCCAAGCGTCGGATGCTGGGCAAAAATGTCTTTGGTCGTGGGGTCCTCTTGCTCAATCGCAGACTGCAAGGCCTTATTCAGCGTGCCTACTTCAGCGGCATTAAATGTTGCTGGTGCAGCTGGTGCGGGCCGCGCCATTAGCATCGCGAACTGAATGGCAACGATTACCGGCACCGGCTTCGTCGCCTTGGCCGGAGTATAGAGCGTAACATGAATCGGTGGACCGTCTGGGCTGCCCATGTGGCCGGTCAGTTTCTTCATCACCGCAGTTCCGCCGAGAGCAGCGCGATCCACACTATCCACCGTCCACGTCACTTTGGGCGCCGTGGCAGGAACACGACCATAAACCTGGGTTTCGTAAAATTTAACGATTTCCGGGCGGCGCTGGCTATACCAAGTGGCCGCGTCTTTGACCGGCTGGCCATTGTTCAACGTCAGCACATCGGGCAAAGTGTAGTTCCCGACGTTGGCCTCGACCTCATTGACGGGGATACCGGCAACAGGCTTGGAATCCGGCACATCTGCCACTTGGCCATGGGCCACACTGGAAACGATCATGGCGGCACAGGCAACCAGCGGGAAAATATTGTATGGGAGATTCTTCATGGCGGTATTTTAAGTTAACGAGCATGAACCTGACTTGGCGAAAATCGCCATCGGGGGGATGGCAATGCCGGGGTAATGCGTCAAATTCTGCGTCCCGCCTCCGCCCGCCGCAAGCAAAACTGTGCTGCCAAAACGCAGGCTTCCCTTCCGTGTCTTCATTCCTAAACTTCCCGTTAACCATGAATCGCTACCCCACCCTGATTCGCCCTTTGGTTTTCTACTCCGGTTTGCTGGCCCTCAGCAGCCTTTCGATTTTCGCCGCCGATGCAACACCAGCCGTAAATATGGCCGCCAATGGCAATCCCCCGGCCACCGCACCCGCGGCGGCGGCCCTGAAAGATGCCGACGGCCGCTCGCTCAAGTTGGCCACCAAAACCGGCCACGTGACCAATTACTACGAGGATAAAATTCCGGCTTATACCGTGCTTGATCCGCTCAAACTTTATAATGGCACCATCGTCCATGACGCCGCCACCTGGAATAATCTACGTCGCCCGGAAATTTTAAAAAATTACGAAACAGAAATTTATGGTCGCGTCCCCTCTACCGCACCCAAAGTGACCTGGGAAGTCGCCTCGACGGATCCGCAGGCTCTGAACGGCACCGCTATCCACAAAACGCTGGTTGGTCACTTCGGCGAAGGAGCGGATGCTCCGGCCATGCATGTGAATTTATACCTTCCTTCCAATGCCATTGGCCCAGTGCCCGTGGTGTTGAGCATCAGCTTCGGTTTCGGTGGCGGCGGTGCGCCCTCACCCAATTTGAGCCTGACAAATGTTGACCCGACAGTCGCTCCGGCTCCGGCTACTCCGCCTGCCGCGGGTGCGCGGGGCGCAGGCCGCGGCCCTGCAGCGGGAGCTGGCGAACCCGTGGCCGACATTCTTGCGCGCGGCTACGGCTACGCCGTCGTGCGCTACACGGAAATTGAAACCGATACCCAATACCAGCCCAACCTCAACGTTGTCCGCAAACTTGCGCTGGCGCCCGGACAAACGGAATTGAAGCCCGACGAATGGGGCACCATCAGCGCCTGGGCCTGGGGCTTGAGCCGCATTATGGATTATTTTGAAACTGATAAACAGATTGACGCCAAACGTGTGGCCATCGTCGGCCACTCGCGTCTTGGTAAAACAGTGCTGTGGGCCGGGGCGGCGGATCCGCGCTTCGCCATCGTTTTTTCCAGCCAGGGTGGCGAGCTCGGCTCGGCGCTTGGTCGGCGCGATTACGGCGAGACGATTGATGACATGGCGCAAAACTACGGATACCAATTTGCGGGCAATCTGCAAAAATACGCCGGACATTGGAATGACATGCCGGTGGACACCAACCTGCTCATCTCGCTCGTCGCGCCGCGCCCGTTGCTCATCACCGGCGGCACGGGCGACCAGTGGAGCGATCCTCACGGAGAATTTCTCGGCGAAGTGGCGGCGGCCTCAACCTACCGGCTCCTCGGCGCCAAAGATCTTGGCACGACCGAATGGCCCAAACCCGAAGTGCCGCTAATTTCCGGCGACCTCGCCTATTACTACCACACCGGGCCCCATGCGATCACCCCCGCAGACTGGGTCGTGTTTTTGAATTTTGCCGACAAATACTGGAAAGATAAAAAATAATTTTTTCGGTCAATCGCGCCAGGCGACTACTGCCAATAATGCCCAACCGGTAAGCAGGGCCACGCCGCCCAATGGGGTCACCGGTCCCAGCCAATGCGGGCCGTCCAACGCCAAAAGGTAAAGCGACCCTGAAAAAAGAGTCACGCCCACAACCCAGCAATTGACGACCCAGGCATATAATTTCGCCGGCGGCTTTGGCTCGGTTCCCAAACCTTTCAACCGGGCTTCAACCCATGCGGCCAGGGCCAATAGGGCCACGGCATGGACCAGGTGGTACTTAACCGCCGTATCCCAGGCCGAATCCATCTTTCTGGCCTCCAGCCCCTCCTTGAGGGCATGCGCCCCCAAAGCACCCAAAATCACCCCGGAAAAGCCCAAGATACTGGCAAATAGTACGATTTTTGATGAAAAACTATTTATCTTGTTCTCTTTCATGGTCTTATAAAATTATTTAACAAATAATCAGGGCGGATTTAGACTGAATGATTATCCGGAAATTGACGAGCTAAAACGTTTATTTTTTACACATATTTTAACATTTAAACTGCTCATTACAAAGCTTTTGCAAAACGTAACATCCGAAAGCAAAGTTGCGCATGGAACCTGCTTATACGGCAAACAGGGCTAAAAATCGCGATTGTGACGAATGGGAAAACTGCTTGCATTTTTCCCACACAATTTCATTCTCCCCCTAGGTATTTCTCTACCCGGCTGGGTTAAGGAGATTTACCACCTAAAAACATAACCACAAACTGGATCCAATAAATGAACAAAACCATCCTTACTGCAGCTCTCGCGTTGTCGCTCATCGGTAGCGTCCACGCGCAAGGCCTGAGTGCCCTGACCGTTTCGGGCACCTTCGACTACGAAACCCAATATGTGTTTCGTGGCAAGAAGATCACCAACTCGGCTTTCCAGCCCAGCGTGAACTTCTCCTATCCCGCCGGCGGCGGCAGCATCAACGCGTTCATCTGGACGAGCCAACCCATCGGCACCAAAGGTGGCGGCGTAGGCCCGAACCAAGCTGACGAAATTGATGCCGGTATCGCTTACCAGCACGCTCTGTCCGGTATCTCGGACGACACCACCGCGGAAATCGGTTACCAGCTCTATTGGTACCCCGAAGCCAGCGGCACCAACAACACCGTGGGCCGTTCTCACGAAGTGCACATTGGCGCGACGTATGACAGCACGAAGCTCATCGGCTACAACCTGAGCCCGTCCCTGTTCTATTATCACGACCTGATCCTCGACTCCAACACCCTCCAATTGGGCCTCGCTTATAGCTGGGACATTTCGGACACCGTTGGCGTCAAAGGCGTGTCGATCAATCCTTCGGCCAACTTCGGTTGGACCGGAATCGGTCGTACGTTCGGTGACCAGGCTACCGGTGCAAACTGGGCCAACAGCTACCTCTACTGGCAGCTGAACCTCGAAGCTGATTATAAGCTCAACACCTCGACCACGTTCTTCGCCGCCGTTCACTATGCCGGCAATAACGACGGTTCCACGGGTGGCTTCGGCGGTGGCAATCCTCAAGCTCCTGGCTCGGACAGCAGCTTCTGGGGTGGCCTCGGCGTGAAGTTCAACATGTAGTCCCCTTCGGCACCCGTTCTTTACCGCTCCGGCGGCAAGGAATGCGGATCGCCTTCAGAGCCTGTTATCCCGCTTCGGCGGGGTAACAGGCTCTTTTATTTTCCAGAGCCGAGAAAGCCGCCGGACACCGAAAATGAACATTTCTTACAACTCCGGGAAGATTTGATGGTTTATCTCCGAAACCAAGGAATAGCCTCGTAACCGGCCAGGTAACGATTTGGAAAAAAATCTTGCCCGGTTGGCCAAATGCCGCTGTTCTGCCTCTCGTAGGCACCCCACTCTGCCCATTGGCGGCGGAGACGGTTTGGGAACTCCCTTCCCGTACTGCCCCCAACAATCCCGTAAAAATCCTCGATGAAAAAGATCCTATTGGCCCTCTCCCTCGGCACGCTGCTGGCCACCGGCGCATATGCCCAAACTCCGCTTGGTGACCTCACCGGCACCGGCGCCGTCTCTTACGAGTCGCAATACGTGTTTCGCGGCAAGAAGCTCGCCAACTCCTCCATCCAGCCCAAGGCTGAAATCGGCCTCCAGCCCCTCTCGCTGCCCAATACCAACCTTTACATCGGCGCTTGGAGCAACCAGCCCGTCTCCCCCCGCCAAACCACACCCGTCACCATTCAGCACGACGAAATCGATCTCTACGGCGGCGTCTATTACAACACCCCGCTCAATTTGGCCTTGGACGTTGGTGGCACGTACTACTGGTACCCGGAATCCGCTGGCGCCGCCCCGGCGCCGACCAAGTTTGGCCCGACCCTGAGCCACACCTATGAAGGTTACGTCGGCTTGCTGTACAACACCGCACAATGGTTTTCCGGTGTGAATCTCAACCCGGCGGTATATTACTACCACGATTTCGTGCTCGACCAGAACGTGATCGAAATTTCCGCCAAGACGACGTGGGATCTGACGAATGTTGTCGGTTTCAGCGGTCTTTCGCTCGAGCCGCGCATCTTTGGTGGCGTGCTCCAGGCCAACAAAGCCTTTGGTGACACCGCCGGCCCCAATTGGAAAAACGGTTACGTCTATTACGGCGCGGGCATGGACTTGAATTACATGATCAGCCCGTATTGCTACCTCTTCGGCAACGTCAATTACGCAGGTAACCGCGACGGCAAAACCGGCGCCCCCGCCATCATCGGTGGCGACCCGCAATACGGCGGCACACCCAACAGTGTCTGGTTTGGCGCCGGCCTGAAGTTCCGCAAGTAATCCCACTCCCCGGGGTTCGCGCCCCGGTTCAACTCTGCGCCCGTCCCGTTTTTCGGGGCGGGCGCAAGTGTTTTAGGGCCAAGAGTATGGTGTAAAAGGTGAAATTTGCCTTTGACACCCGCGCCCGGCAGTCTATTTTCCTACCTTTTCCCGAGTCATGAGAACCACTTTAACCAAACCCGGTACCTTCACCCAGCAATGGCACATCGTCGACGCCGACGGCAAAGTCCTTGGCCGTCTGGCCTCGCGCATTGCTGACGTCCTGCGCGGCCGCCATAAAGCTATTTACACGCCCAACGTGGACACCGGCGACTTCGTCGTGGTCATCAATGCTGCCAAGGTGAAACTCACCGGCAAAAAAGAGACCCAGAAGAAGTACATGTTCTTCACCGGCTGGGTTGGCCGGGAACGCTACCGCAACGTCGCCCACTTCCGCGAACATCGCCCGGAATTCCTGATCATGAATGCCGTCAAAGGCATGCTGCCGGAAAACCGCCTGGCCGACAAGATGCTCACCAAACTCAAGGTGTTCCCCGGTGCTACACACACCCATGAAGCCCAGCAGCCCAAGCCGCTGGCCCTCTAATCCCTTTCGCTTTTTCCGATGATCATGAAACCCGAAACCACTTTCCGCGGCACCGGCCGGCGCAAAACCTCCACGGCTCGCGTCCGCCTCTTCCCCGGCTCCGGCAAATTCACGGTAAACAATCGTGAGCTCGCCACGCATTTGAAGGTTGAGCGCTTTGTCAAAATGGCCACCGCGCCCTTGACCGTGACCAACCTCGCCAGCTCCTACGATATCGTCGTGGACGTATCCGGCGGCGGCAACGTCGGCCAGGCCGGCGCCATCAGCCTCGGCATCGCCCGCGCGTTGCAAAAAATGAATCCCGAATTGCGCTCTCCCATGAAAAAGGCCGGCCTTCTCACCCGAGATGGCCGCGAAAAAGAACGCAAAAAGTCGGGCCAGCCGGGCGCGCGCAAACGCTTCCAATTCTCGAAGCGCTAATCGGATTCCTTCAGGAATCTTTGCAAAAACCCTCCGGCACGGCTCGTCCTGCGGAGGGTTTTTTGTTTCCTTTGGGTCACGCTTTACTTCTTACTTTAAACTTCTTACTCCTTAAATCCCATGAATGTCGGCATTGTTGGAGCCTCCGGTTATTCTGGCGAGGAGCTGGTCAAGCTACTCGCCCGGCACCCCCGTGCCAAATTGGTCAGCGTGACCTCGCGCACGCTCGCGGGTAAACCCGTGGTCCAGGTTCTCCCGCGTCTGCGTGGCATCGTTTCGCCCGAATTACTTTTCACGCCCAGCGAACCTGCCGCCTTGGCCGCCGATGCCCGCATTGATACCTATTTTCTCGCACTGCCACATGGTGTCGCCGCCGAATACACCCGGCCGCTGCTCGCCGCCGGCAAGCGGGTGATTGATCTCAGCGCGGACTTCCGCCTGAGCTCAACCGCCACGTACTTGGAATACTACAAGCACGAGCATCCGGCGCCGGATTTGCTGGGCGAAGCCGTGTATGTGTTGCCAGAACTCATGACCGGCGATGCGTGGAAGAAAAAACGGCTCCTGGCCTGCCCGGGCTGCTATCCGACCAGCGTCCTTGTGCCGCTGGTGCCTCTTCTGCGCGCCGGTGTCATCGAAACCGCCAACCTCGTCGTCAACTCGTTTAGCGGTGTTTCCGGCGCCGGTAAAAAAGCCGAGGATGATTATTTATTCTGCGAACGCGCCGAAAGCGCGAAAGCTTACGGCATTCCGAAACACCGGCATTTGTCGGAAATCGAGGAACAGCTTTCGGCTGCCGCGGGTTCGCAAGTCATTATCCAGTTCAATCCGCATTTGGCACCGATGAAACGTGGGATTGCCACGACCATCGTCGCGCGCGCACGGCCGGGCACCAATACTGAAAGCATTTACACCACGTGGCGCAAGGCCTACGCCGGCCAGCCCTTCGTGCAATTGCTCCCGCTCGGCCAGACGCCCGACACGGCGCACGTCACCGGCACCAACCGCATCGACCTTGCTGCCG
>Ga0206967_1015_pt1 | contig 28865 bp, 24 predicted proteins | sample Alteio_BWOrgHeat_24_FD_153259 | JGI IMG/M metagenome (GOLD analysis project Ga0206967, IMG submission 153259) | Enriched cells from forest soil in Barre Woods Harvard Forest LTER site, Petersham, Massachusetts, United States -... | ecosystem: Environmental > Terrestrial > Soil > Temperate forest >...
GGAGCCCAGCCACAACCGTTCGAGCAACCGGCGAGAGCGGCTCATCATGATCGGATCGGTGGTGGCAGCGGGCAAACTCTTCGAAAACAGCGTCAAGACGGTTGGCTTCATCTAGGGCCCAGTCATTGTAGCAACCGGGTAGTAAAGATCCTTGATAGAGGCGAAACGCTGCCGGGTCACCGTCTTGCACGGCACGTTCGAATTCGTGCACATCGGTGGTGACAACTCCTGGCGTAAGCTTGATTAGTTCCCTTTGACCCGACAGCAGCAGGTCGGGGCGTCCCAACTGACGTCTTAGCGATGCCAAAGCCGTTCGCAGACACATCTGGGCGTTCTCCAACGGCTCATCCGGCCAAAAAATTTCCAGCAGTTCGCTTCTGCTGCGAGCGCGATTCGGCCAGAGCGCGAGATACGCTAATAGATGGGCATACTTCTGAGCGCGAAGGCGACGAACTTCAACGCCGTCACGTTGCAGAGCAACGTCGCCAAGCAGAATCAGACGCCACATCGGGAACCGAATTCTGACACAGGAACCTGTCAAGATACTGAACATAACTGACAAGGTCAGCGGACCACGTCGGCCTTCATCAGAACTACGGCATAGGGATTCCACGTCGACATCGTGAAGTAGATTCGGACCCCGCGATCGATGGCCTTGAAGTAAGAAGGGATCAGGTACGGGCCATATTCGCCCCCCCAATCCCCTTCACGGCCCGGATCGCTCATGCCGTCTTTCCCGTTTGCGATGTGCATGAACTTGCCGTATCCGTCCTTTTGAGGATCGAACAGGATTTTAGGATCGCTCCAAGGGCCGGTCGGGGATGGAGCGGTCCGAAGAACGATCCCGCGCGGATGGGCGCTATTGTAGGTCATGAGCCACAGCCTGAGCTGAGGCGACCAGGCCGCCGAGATCTCCCCGACCTCTTCGTGAACGACCAACGGCTGTGCGTCGGACTCGCTTCGACTCCACCCGTTTCCATCCCAGTATCGCAAGGCCGAAGGGTGCTCTACTTCGGAAATCGGCAAACAGGCGAGCCTGGGGCTGCTGCGCCGGTACTCCCGGCCGCTGGCGAAAAACAATACGACCTTGCCACTCTTGACGGGAAGGCCTGAAACGTCCTGTGCGTTCACCACCACCGGCGACACGTTTATGAAATGGCTTCGTGAAAGATCGAATACTTTCTCCCAGTGACGCCCGTCATCCGAACGCGCGATAACGCTCCGGCCCATGATTTCCCCGAGCGGCCCCCGCGAGTGGTCCGTCGTGTACACGGCATACATGTGTCCGTTGGCGCTGAATCCACCGGTGGGGACTTCGAATCCGCCTAGTGAAACGCCGGGAATGTGGACAGCTTCGTACTTCCCGTCTGTGGCTTTTACGAATTCGAGAGGCAGGCCGTCTTCCGGATTTTTATCGGTACAAAACGCGATGGCATCGCCATCGACAGGTCGGTCCTCCGTGTTCGGGCCCACCGGCCACGTATCGCCGAACAGGAAGACCAGGCGTCCCTTGTATTCAAAGGATGCGCCAAGATCGGTCCCGCGAAGGCCGGCCCGGGTCTCCGTCTGATTCTCCGCGGGGCGCCCGCGTTGCCGGTCGGTTTCGCCGATGACCTGAGAAATCTTCTCGACATTGGTGACGTGAAGATCGAGAGGCAACGCTCGCCATAGAAGTAAGACCAGTGAAAACATGGGATTAAGCCGGCCTTACTGGGCCGGCCGGTGAGCGCTATTGGGTCGTGGGCGGTTTCTTTTGAACCGCCGGATTTTGGCCCGCCGACATAAAGGCCTTTTTGATGGCGGGCGGCATCGACTCGACGCCTTGGGTTTGCGGCCCAGCGGTTCCGATTCGAATCAGGAAGAACCCGATGACGATCGCTACAACCGCAACGATCGTCACCACCACACCGGTAGGCAAGGCATTCTTCATTCTTCCCTCCGATTAACCTCGACAAGCCGGGACAGGATCTTGTGCCTTATCATCCTGGATCGTGTAGTCGCTGGCACAAGAGCTGTACATTCGCTTGGACTTGGCGTGCCCGTCGCAGTATGCAATGTTGTTCTGACCGTTGAATGCACCGGCCTTGAGCGGGTCGGTGAGATCCCAACCGTAGTAGCCGATTGACATATAGCCACAAGGGAGCTGGCCATTCACCAGGAGGTCATGATCCCCAACGTTCCACAGGTCCGGGAACTTGGCGTTGATGAAGAGATAGGTTTGGGCGGGAACCTCAACCGAGGTCGCGTTCACATTGAGGCCATCGGGACGGATCGGCCCGTAGTGGCCCCATCCGCCGGAATTGTCCGCCCATTGAGCGTAGAAAGGCCCACAATTGGCCCAGGCGCCTCGATCTTCCGTGTTGATCGCACCGTAGGAGATATCGATCGCGTAAGCGTTGGGCCCGGTCTGCCTTGCCAGGCCGGCGGCGTACAGCTTGGCCCATGCCCAGGTCGGATAATCGGAATTAGTCCACGTGAACCCATAAGCGGGCGACTTGAAGATCTGCGCGTTCTTGATATACGGCATGATCATCAGATAATAGAGTTCGTCTTGGAAGGTGCCGTCCGGTTGCTGAGCGCCATAGTGGGCCGGCGAGTGATAGGTGTCGTCGTAGTCGTTCAGATAGAGGGCCTCAGCAACTCCCATCTGCTTTAAGTTGGAAAGGTCGCTCGTCTTCTTGGCGGCCAACTTGGCTTGGGCAAAGACGGGGAACAGAATGGCGGCGAGAATCGCGATGATCGCGATGACGACGAGAAGTTCAATAAGAGTGAAACCACTGCGTTTCATAGTTAGTTCATCCAAGGCAAGAATTTTTTAGGTCGTGGCGCCGCGAGACGCGTAAAGGGATGAGTCAAGTACCGCCCGAGATGTCTCGGCGGGCTGAAATCGGGCAGGGACCCGGATAGGTCCCTTTGGTATAGGCTCGCCTTTGATCAGCGATCGAAGGCGGTTGACTGCGGTTAGGCTCACGACATCCATCTGCTGAATGACTCGATCCAACCGCCAAGGCTGACGGAAAAAGCTGGGGCCGAAATCGTTGTAAGTCGCGATGCCGAAATCGACCCCGATCTCCAGACCGGCAACTCCACATGCCTCGACAAGGGCGACGGCCAGCCAGTCCTGACTGCAGAAAGCGGCCGTCGGCGGATCCGGCATCGTCCGCATCGCGATGAGTGCGTCGGTCACGGCCTGGACCATAGTTTCATCGTTGCCATCCAGGTGCACGGGAATCCACCGCTCGTACGGCTTGGTATCGTATCCCAGCACTTCTACCGCCGCTCGATATCCGTTAAACCGTTCGCGAATACTGAGGGCGAAAAGGTTATTGGTTCCAAAGAAAGCGATGCGCCGATGTCCGCGATTGATGAGATCTGCGATCGCAGTGTGAGTCGCCTGTACGTTATCCGTAAGAACGGTGATATCCTCACAGCCCCGCGGCGCCCTGTCGATTAGAACCAATGGAAACCCAGAATCGGCCATTGCGCGAAAAGCACCGGCGTTTCCATCTCCATCGCAAGGGTAACAGATGATGCCATCGACTTCGTCGCGCAGCTTGCGCAGGTTATCCGCCTCTCGTTCGAGATCGTTTCGACCGGTTGCCACCACCAGGCGGGTTCCTTCATCCAAGTCATGCTCGATGTGGGTCATGATCTCCGCCTGAAACCTGTTCGAAGTGAAGTCGGCCATATAGGCGATGCGGCCTACCGTGACACTGGGCGCCTTCTGCGCAACCACGGTTCCCCAACGACGCTGGCGAACCAACAAGCCCCGGCGCTGAAGCTCGCTTAGGGCACGGTGAGCTGTGTTCCGAGAAACCCCCATGCGAATGGCCAGTTCCTCTTCCGGTTCGATTCGCGATCCGGGAGTTAACTCTCCGCTTTCGATCCGAGCGGTCACCTCTGCGGCGATGGTTTGCCAGGTCGTCTTCTGCACGTTGCCATGCACTATACGACATTCATATGGAGATAGAAAGGGGTATTCGCATGTTTTCGCGCCTTTTGTATGCACAAAACAGCTTAGACTTCTTATAATGGGAAGCATAAGGCAATGTTCATGGGAGAACGCGCCCCCGTCAGCGATCGAAGAGTTAGGATAGAGAGGTGAAGATCCGACTTCTCTGTATGGTCGCAGCTGCCTCACTGCTTGCCAGGATGGTTATAGTTGCCTCGGCCCCTGTGCAGCGAACGAGTAAAGGTCCCATCACCATCGAGATGTGCGTCTGGGGAATGCCGTTTGAAAACGACCTATACACCAAGGTTTACATTCCGGAGTTCGAACGGGAAAACCCGAGCATCAGGGTCCGATTTCACCATTTTGAAGACTACAGTAGCCGGGTTCTATTGAGCCATGCGGGCGGAATCGCTCCTGACGTGATTCGCGAATTCAGTCAAACCGGCATGAATTGGACGCGGCGCGGCATGAATCTGCCCCTCGACAAATACATCGACGGCCAGGACGGGATCGACCGTAAGGACTTCGTCCCCCTGCTCTGGAATGACTTGCAGTACAGGGGCGAAACATTTGGAATTCCGCAGGACATCAACATCCTCGGGTTGTTCTACAACAAGGACCTCTTCGATAAAGCGGCAATGCCCTACCCCAATGGGGACTGGACATGGGCCGATCTTAAGAAAGCAGTGGATAAGCTGACCATCGTTCAGCCGGGCACAAGCACACCGATCCAAAAGGGCTTGGACATGGCATGGGGCGGCGACAATTTCAGACCCTTTATGTACCAAAACGGCGGCCAGATGTGGGATGGAGATAAGGCGGTGTTCGATTCGCCGGAGACCGCAGAAGCCTTGAATTTCTATCGATCCCTCATGAAGACTTACAGCCTGACCCGGTCCGACGAGGGGCGAGGCGGGTTGGGAGCCGATAAATTCTTTGGCGCCGGCCGGGTTGCGATGTATGTCGACGGAAGCTGGATGGTCCCGTCAGTCACCAAGAACTCGCCCGACATTCGATTTGGTGTTGCTCCGTTGCCGCGGGGGAGGCGCGCCCTTTCCGTAAGCGGAAACTGCTCTTGGGCGATCGACAAGGATTCGAAGCATCCGGACCAAGCCTGGAAACTGGTGAAGTTCTTGAGCAGCGACTGGGCGCTCAAAAAATATTGGCAAGCGCTGTGGGTAGCTCCCCCCGCGCGGTGGTCAGCCCTTAGGAGCAAAGAGTTTCACGATATCACAGGCATTCAAGGCGGAGCCCCCGGACTTCCAAATCCTGCCGATTGGCAGGATCGGTGCGCCTGGATCGGGAAGGTACTTGAGAACGGTTGGACCACCCTGGAGTACGCAAACCCCTATACAGATCGGATGATGGTGCATTACAACGAAGCGGTGGACAAAGTCCTGATCCAAAACGAAGACCCGCTAAAGGCGCTTCGCCAAGCGGCAGAGGATGCCAACGCCGAGATCAAGCGGTCGAAGGATAGCGAGGCTTTGAACTGAAAAAAAGAACTTCGGCCGGATGGGAGTTCGTTTCGCCTGCCCTGCTGCTTATCTGCATATTCGTAACAATTCCGGCCATCTGGGGAATCTGCCTCAGCTTCTTTCAATACGATGCGATTGCCGCGCCTAAGTTCTTGGGGACGAACAACTATCAGCGTCTGCTGCATGACCCAATGGTCTCCCTAACCCTAAAGAACACTGCCCTTTATGTGGCATTGACGCTTCCCTTCGGCTTGGCGCTGGCGTTGGCGATCGCGCTCGCGATCCATGCGAAATGGTTCAAGGGCAGCAGCGCGGCTAGAGCCCTCTACTTCCTACCCAACGTAACGAGCATGGCAGCGGTGGCGTTCGTTTGGCAGTGGCTGCTTAACCCCGACTACGGACTGGCCAACGCTGCGCTTAAGGCTGCGCATTTGCCCATTCTTGGTTGGTTGAGCGACCCGAAACTGGCTATGCCATCCATTGCCGGGATCAGTATTTGGCAGGGTCTGGGATTCACGATTCTGATTTATCTGTCGGGCCTGCGCAGTATTTCCGAAGAGGTTTATGAGGCCGCCCGTCTAGATGGAGCTTCGGCCTGGCCGACTTTCCGCCACATCACGTGGCCTCTTCTTACTCCGACCACGATGTTTCTCACCATCATGGGCGTCATCGGCGGATTTCAGGTCTTTCAGAGCGTGTTCATCATGACGGGCGGCGGGCCACTCGATGCCACCCGAGTGTTCCTTTTTTACCTGTGGCAGACCGCATTCCAGGGCCTCGAACTGGGTTACGCATCCGCTTTAGCCGTTATTCTCTTTTTGATCGTCATGGCCTTGACCTTGGCTCAGTGGGTGTTTTACGGCCGGAGGCTGCAACAGTGGTCTTGAGGCGGATACTCAGAATCGCGGTCTGGTTGTTGGTCATGCTAGGTGGGCTTGCGATGCTGGTTCCATTCCTTTGGATGGTGCTGACCTCGCTTCGGACCGACCAGGAAGCATTCGCGATTCCTCCAAAGTTGATTACGAGCCCGCAGTGGCATAACTGGGCGGATGCGTGGCATGTTGCGCCGTTCGGTCGTTTCTTCTTTAACAGCGCCCTGGTCAGTAGCTGCGTAACGATTGGCAGCTTACTGTTTAACTCGATGGCCGCCTACGGGTTCGCCAAGCACAAGTTTAAGGGACGCGATGCCGTTTTTCTCGGGGTCCTCGCAACACTGATGATTCCTTTCCAGGTCACGATGATCCCGAATTTCCTGCTTTTGAAGTCGCTCGCATGGCTCGACAGCTATCCGGGCCTTATCGTGCCCGGCCTGGCGACCGCCTTCGGAATCTTCTTCTTGCGTCAGGCGATGATCGGAATTCCGGACGACTATCTTGATGCCGCCCGGTTGGACGGGGCTGGGGAGTTTGCAATCTATTGGTCGGTGGCGCTGCCCTTGGTGAAACCCTCGGTCGCGACCTTGGCTGTTTTCACGTTCTTGGGCTCCTGGAACGACTTTTTAGGACCCCTGATTGTGGTTAAAAGCGATGAGATGCGAACCTTACCCTTGGCAATCTCGGCGCTTTCAGCCGGACACTATGTGGCAAGTTGGCCTCTATTGATGGCGGGAGCGTCTTTTGTGATCATCCCAGTCCTGATCGTCTATCTTGTCGCCCAGAAATACTTCGTCGAAGGCATCGCTTTGGGGGGTCTCAAAGGATGAGGCAAAGCTACACGGGACGCAGTGAGCGGATCATCCGTGGTGTACCTCCTTTTTGGGTTGACTATCGCGATGCAGCTTTTGGCCGTGGCTGAATGGCTTAACAGTCGCAGCGCCTCATCATTCATCGCTGATTCAGATTCCGGGCTTGATTTCAAGCCCTCGAAGAGTTAGTTGCGAGTCTGCTTCAAATCCTTTGGTCTACTGAGTTGAACGCAAATTGGTGGAAGGCAAGGTCGATGGCGTCTGCCTCACCGAGACTATTGTTTAGATGGACGCGCTTAGACGAGGTTGCGACCAGACAGCACTGTCGTTCAATTGTGGTCCGTGAATCGACAGACACGGAGTTGCTGACAACGCATTAACGGACTGGCGCGTTGAGTTCAACTAGCTCACAATTTAACCGCGCCCCAACAAAAGTTTCTTGCAATACACAAACCAATGGGGCTGATTGCCATCTGGTGATCCAATCTGGAGAATTCATGAAAATACAACCAACAATTTGGGGCTTGCTCCTCGTGCTCGCTACGGGATTTGCCTCCACCGGCTGCGGTGGCAGCGGTAGTTCACCCGTCCAACCGACTATTACATCGACATCCCCTTCAAGCGGAGCGACTGCAGTTGCGACGACCTCTGGTAACCCTGGTACCAGTGTGATAACAGCGACGTTCAGCCAGCCGATAGACCCGACCTTGATCAATTCGCAGACGTTTACTGCAGTCGCGAATTCCGGCCAATTGGCGGGCGTCGTTACCTACTCCAACCAGGTGGCAACTCTCACCCTTGATTCCGCGATGCCCCCAAACAATGTCATCACGGTCACCATCTCAGGCTTTACATCTAATACTGCCCGAGGACACGCAAGCGTCGGACTCAACTATAAATGGTCCTTCACAAGCGGCGCCAACACCTCGGCGACAGCAGTCGTTTCGAAGCTTCCAGGTAATTAGGCGCCGCAGGCAATTCAAAGCTGACGCCCTCGTTCCAATTCTGATGTGCAACTTCGGATGGAGCCGCAACCGCCAGGCAACGGAGCCTCGAGCGGCCGGCGGGTAGGTTGAATGGCGGCGAGTGAAAACCTCTAGCGTTTCGAATTGGTACGCAGCAAAGACAATATTACGGCTTTCTCCATCCAATATACCCAGCAGGAGAGCCCTGAACTCTTCATCGTCGTCTACTAGCAGTAATTGCGCCATCAGGCTACTTTGTTGAGCCGGCCCGCAACCCCGTGACGGCTTGAATTCGCCTTGTGATATGTACAGGAAGGAACCTCAGTTCCTTCCGACGCTAGGGTCACCCGTGAAGAACTTATACTTAAACCTCTGGGTAAGAATCTCCAGCCCTATGCAATAACGGCCAGCTTCCGTGTTCATGTCGCCTGAACAATCTCGGAACTTGTTTTCAATAGGGGAGTCAGTAATTCATCTTGAATTCATCTCAACTGAAAAATGGCGTACGTTCTCAATCTTCCCAAACGCTGAAGGCACGGACCTAAGCCTGAAGAAGATTCGCTAAACTTATCTAGAATATTTAATGCAGTATTTTAGAGTTAACCCCTTTACTGCTGAGCCTAACTAACCGCCTTCACGCTCTGCACTCCGCACCTACCAATGCGAAAGTTTCAAGCTTTCGTCCCTTTGGGTTCTACCGATTAGACCGCAGCCAATAAGCGGACAGAGCGGAGTAGATGCCATCGGCTAATCAAGGCATTCGGCTGCCCAAGGCAGTTGAGCCGGAGAGAACTATGGACCATGTCATCGAGAATCCTCATTGCAGCACTGATGCTGCCCAACACGAAGTGGCGCATCGGCTGCAATCACCGGTGCGGGGTCGAACCGCCTCCCGCCCGGCACCCCTGGCAGCAGATGCCTATCGTATGCTTTTCGAGCGGGTGCCAGGCAAGTACCTTGTCTTAAGCCCATCCCTCTGCATCCTTGCGGCAACAGATGCGTTCCTTGCGGAGACCGCCACCTGTCGGGAAGACATCGTTGGGAAGGGAGTGTTTGAGGCGTTTCCGGGGAACCCCGGCAACGACGATTCAAGTGGAGTAGACAACTGGCGCCTCTCCCTGGAGACCGTTCTTGAGTCTCGTCTGCCGCACACGATGGCAATTCAGCGATACGACATTCGGCTACCGGGCGATGAAGGAGCCTTTCACGTTCGCTATTGGTGTCCGAGCAACATTCCGATCCTTGACGAAATCGGTGAGGTGCAACTGATCATCCATCTCACGGAAGATGTGAGCGAATTGGCCGGACTGAAGACGGCACAAGGCGAGTGGGAGCAAGCAGCCAAGGGATTTCAATGCCGATCGGACGAGCTTGAAGCAACAATTGCAAGTCAACGATCGCAAGCTGCGATCCTTGCTGGGCAAAAGATCCTCGATCGAGCAGCAAGCCATGCAAAAGACCTTCGAATGAAGGGGCTGACCGACGAAATGGAGGCTGAGTTGAGCCGGCGAGAGAGTCAGGCTGTGGTTCTCGCAAACGAGAAGATCTTGGATCGAGCCGCAAATCTTGCGAAAAACAACCAAATGCAGGGGCGTGCCGACGAAATGCAGGCTCAGTTGACGGTACAGCAAGACCAAGCGGGTGTTCTGGCTAAACAAAGGGTTTTGGATCGGGCGTCTAACACTGCCAAGGAGCATCGACTTCACGAAGAAGCGGAGCAAAAGTTCAACAGCCTGCTCGAAATAGCACCAGATTCAATGGTGATCATCGATCGGAGCGGCACGATCATGCTTCACAACACTCAGGCTGAAGATCTGTTTGGATACAGCCGCGACGAGATTTTGGGTCAAACGGTCGATTTCCTACTGCCTGCCGGCTACCGACTGCAAGATGCCGATAACGCCGCAAAGTTCTTCGCGGCGCCGCAGCATCAAGCCAAGGGAGTAGTCATCGAATTGCACGGCTGTCGGCAAGATCGAACAGTTTTTCCGTTCGAAGTTACACTTAGCCCTCTTCAAACTTCCGATGGCATGCTGACGATCTTGGCCATTCGCGATCTGACCGAGCGAAATAAGCTAAACGCTCAACTCATTCGCGCTCAGCGCATGGAAAGTATTGGTACGTTCGCGGGAAACATCGCCCACGACCTGAACAACGCCCTGGCGCCAATCCTGATGTCCATGGAGTTGCTCCGAATCAAGAATCCGAATGAGACCGAACTGATCAACACGATGGAGTCCGGGGCCAATCGCGGAGCGGAGATGCTCCGGCAACTTTTGGTGTTTTCCAAGGGTTCCTACATTGAGCCGAAGCTTGTTGAGACGGGGGCAATGCTTGATGAAATCCGAGAAGTCATCAAAACTACGTTCCCTGAGAACATCGCATTTCGGACAAACGTCGTCGAGCGGCTTCGGCCAGTCTTAGGCGACGCCACTCAGATTCACCAGGTTTTATTGAATCTATGTGTGAATGCCCGAGATGCAATGCCTGATGGCGGAGTCCTCACCCTCTTTGCCGAAAACGTCGAAATTGATGCCAGTTATGCGAGCGCGATCGCCGGCGCAGTGCCGGGCAGCTATGTCATGTGGCGAATATCAGATACCGGCACTGGTATTGCGGCGGACGTACTTGACCGTATTTTTGAACCTTTCTTCACGACAAAGGGGCACGGAAAAGGCACTGGACTCGGGCTATCCATTGTGGTTGGCATCGTGAAGAGTCACCACGGCTTTGTGAACGCCTATTCTACGATCACAAAAGGCTCAACCTTCTCGGTCTATATCCCAGCCGAACTCTCAGATACGGCGGACACAGGTGTGCCGTTGGTCGTTCACAGCACATTCCAGGGTAACGGTGAAGCGATTTTGATGGTCGACGACTCGGAAGGAATCAGAAGTGCAGCCAGTTCTGTTCTCGATTCGCTAAACCTTCATGTGATCGCAGCGAAAGACGGACAGGAAGCACTGGATCTCGTCGAAAAATTTGGGGACAAGCTGAGCGCGGTAATTACTGATGTCCACATGCCGACTATGGACGGGCTCACCTTTGTGAAGAAGCTTCGAAGCATATTGCCCGACATTGGAATTATTGTCATAAGCGGCAATTTAGATGAGGAGGAAGCCCGGGGATTCATAAAACTGAACGTCTCTACGTTCCTCGAGAAACCGTTCACTCAAGAGAAGCTGACTTCAGCTTTGAGTCAGGTCATTCAGAGATGATTACTCGACTTTGGACCCTTTCGAAGCCCAATAGGCTGTCCGCCTTCAAGATTTCCAGTTTGATTGACAAAAGGCCAAGAAATGTCTACGTATTTGCAAATTACGTCTTATAATATTGACAATCGTAAATACGTATTCACGAACTGTCGGCAAGTGAAAACATGAAGTGGGCGAACGGACGGGTTCTCATTCTCGATGACGATGCTACGATCGGTCGAGGCATCTCGCTCCTAGCTGAGCACCTTGAAGTGGACGCCATTTCCGTATGCCACCCCAACGACTTCTTTGCGACGATCGACCAATGGAATCCTACGCACATTATCCTTGACCTTGTCATGCCGGAGATGGACGGCGTCGAGGTGCTTCAGCTACTGGCTGGGAATGGATGTGTCTCTAGAATCGCAATCTCAAGCAGCATGGGGCAGCGAATACTCAATGCTACTAAACAATCGGCGGCCGAACATGGCCTCGACGTCGTTTGCGTGCTCCCCAAACCGCTCACGATGAAATCTCTAAAGGAGTTCCTGTTCAGCCCCATCGACTTGAGTGTGGCCACCGTTGCGCAAAATCGATCCGAGACGGTCATCACCAAAGTCGACCTTCTAGATGCGATCGCAAGACGCGAATTTTGCCTTGTTTTTCAGCCTAAGATTCACTGCAAGACCAGAGACCTAGTAGGTTTCGAAGTCTTGGTGCGCTGGGAACACCCGAGTAAGGGGCTGATCATGCCCGATCACTTCATTCCCTTATCCGAGCGCTTGGGGCTGATTGGTCTTATTACCGACCAGATCGTAGAGCAAGCCCTGAATTGGTATGCACGCACCGCGGCAGTACACGGTCTATCAGTCTCTATTAACGTTTCAGCTAAGACTCTTGGGGACATCGATTTTGCGGACTGGCTCGACGACATGTGCCAAAAGGCTGGGATCCCAAACGATGTTATTGTTTTGGAGGTCACGGAGACAGCAGCCGTTGTAAACCAACTCTCGGCGTTGGATATGTTCACGCGTCTCCGGCTAAAGGGTTTCCAAGTATCCATCGATGATTTCGGAATTGGGAATTCGTCGCTTGCCATGCTCGCCCGACTGCCTTTCTCAGAGATCAAGGTCGATAAGTCATTCGCGATGAAAGCCGGCTCGAACGAAGAATGCAGAGCAATTATCCGGTCTACGGTCAGCTTAGGACACGGCCTTAACCTTACGGTCGTCGCTGAGGGTGTCGAAGATGAAGCAACACTCAACTTCCTAAGCGAAATCGGTTGCGAGCTTGCCCAGGGCTATCACATTGCTCGCCCCATGCCCGGTGGCAGCATTCTTGACTGGATGGCGCAGCGCGACTGTGCTTGCACGAAGTGCGAGATCGAAAAGGACTCGACAATGCTCAGAATGTCCGGCGAAATTGCTATTCCAGCACCTTGAACCTTGATGTTGGAACCGCCTGCCCCCGGTGTGTAGCTATTCGGATTGTTCGTCGCTAACCAATACCAAGTCATCGAGTGGAGTCTCCGGACTTCCCATCCGATCGGCAATCGCCGTAGCTATGTGAGACGGATTTACGGTGAGCTGCATTTCTTCGGCGGTAGCATCGAGGCGATCTTTTAGCGTTGGCGAGTCCGCCCTCATCTCTTCCATCAGTTGGATGATTTTAGCGACCTTTTGCTCCACAATCAGGTTGACCTGAAGGTTTAGGTGGGCATTTCGCTCCGCCACTTTCCCAAGCCGTCTCTGGGTGATGACGATGATCAGTGTCGTCAACAGACCTAACACGCCGACGCCCGTTTGAAGCCAGCCGAACGGAATCCTGTCCAGCGGCTGTCGGCCAGAAAACTGGAGTGCCAGATTCCACCCGATCCATATAGCGATGGAGATAGCAATCCCAAAGAGGAATGCAGGGTAGGTAATGACGGCTACCATGCGCTCGATGGCACGCTGATGCCTGGTCATCGCCCGCAACTCAGCGTCATGGAGGGCCATAATCGCCTCGACATTCTGTTCGACCATTGTTGGCGCGGAGTCGCCTACGATTTCGTTCGGAGCATGCTTCATCCTTTGTGTTCCATCCCTGACGGGGCCTCATTACTTGCAGAGGAAGCCGCTACAATGGCAGCGACAGCCGATGATACAGCCGGATGGATGTGCGGGTCGGAATCGACGCCTAAATGTTCCTCCTCTGTTTCCTGTATCAGCGAGTTCACAGTATCCACCACATCGTGGCTCGGGGAAACGATCTCCCGCGATAGCTTTGGGATCGTTGCAAGTACTGCTATTTGAATGCATGCGGCGACCGGCACGGCAAGAATCATGCCGATAATGCCCAAGAGCAAATTGCCTACGAGCAACGCGAGAATGCTCAAGATCGGATGAAGCCCGACTTGGTTTCCCAGTACTCTCGGGCTGACAATTTGATCGAAGATGATTTGATGCAAAACGATGCTGAGGCCAACCGACAGGAACAGCATGTTCGGTCCGCCCCCGACGAATGCCACCGCCGCCGTGATCACAAGCGTTAGTAGAGCGCCGATGTACGGGACGCTGTAAAGGATGCCCGCCACGACGCCTAGGGTTATGGCGCCCGGCACACGGAGCACAGAAAGCAAGACTGCCGTTGCCGCTCCGTTAAAAGCGGAAACCATGAGAAGGCCCCTTAGGAACCGTGCGAAGATCCCTGTGATTTCGGTGACCGCAGTCGCCACTAGGTCTCGTCGCTTCGCAGGTACCAATAACAAGCTCTTGGCCAAGATCACATGGAAATCTCGAAGCGCATAGAATGCGACGATTGGCACAATGACGATCCAAATCGCATTCATGGCAATCGACATTCCGAAGTCTGTCAGGGCGGATGATGAGTGTTGGGCACTCGCGCGCAGATCTTCAATTCCTGCAGCGCTTACCTTGGCAACCGCTGGCGATAGCCCCATGCGGTGAAACGATGCTAACAAGCCGGTGTGAGACGAGTCGGGAAAGTATCGCTCAAACCCTCGTTGAAGCACCGAAAACTCATTGGCCAGGACAGGGAAAAATAGCACGGCAAGGCCCGTCGAAATGAGCAGAAAACTTGCAAAAATAAATGCAGATGCGGACGTCCGGCTCCATCCCCTGTGCTCCATCCGATCGACGATCGGATCCAGAACCATCGCCAGCAAGAACGCAAGGATGAGCGGCAGCCATATTTGGCGAACGACGTAACAAAGGTAGACCACCAAGAGGACGCCGGCGGTTTTGAGTAGGGCGTTCCTAACCGTAGGCCAATCGGGAACTGGCAGCGTCAAAGTGTTCATTAAAATCCTGGGGAACCCTTTTTAATTCCGAGACCACGACTCGACAATAGCCCATCGGGTTCCGTAAGCAATCGGAAGACGGCGATGAGACAGGCCGCACTAGAGGCAGAAGGCTTTGAAAGCCGCCTCCAGACGCTCGAAGTTCTCTCGAATCAGGATCTAAGAACCAAGATCGAATATTAGAATCGCCGGTCTTCGATACTCGACGGGGTTTTAGGGCCCCCGCGAAATCGAAAGACCGGCGATTGGCTCACGCACGCGGGCTGCGTCAGTTCTTGCCGACTCTTTCGACGGTGATGATTTCAGGGCCGATCGCGCGCACCTTGGAATGGGACACCACGGTTTCTTGGGAGCCGATGCCGAAGACGCCTTGAGTCCGGACGACAATGTCTTCGACGTGCCCCTTGGCATTCATCGTGAAGTCATCCATGTGCCCCAGGTTATTTCCGTCGGCATCCATTACGGCTAACTTCCGCAGTTCATGCGTGTTTCGGCTGTCCGGCGCCAAGGCTCGGCCCGCGTTCCAGTCGACAAGAGTGAATGACTCGATGGTGATGGCGTCGGGCCCATTTTTTCCAATGCTGGCGTAGGGCAACAATCCCTCGCCGCGCTCACCCTTAATCACAAGCGAGGCAAGCTCAAGGCCCTGGAAAACCAAGTCTTTCACTGTGCCAACCTTTGCGCCGTCGGCCATGGCAATCACCGGCTTGTTAATAAAGTCTTTGTCGTTCATTTTTGATTGTCGTCCGCTGAGTCGCGCTTCAACCAGTCCACTCTTTCACTGTCAGCCGAATGATGTCCATTACGATTGCACGGCACAAGACGATCACTTAGTACCTGCTCGCTCGCGGGAGGACGCCGGACCGATCGAGAAAGCCCAAAACGACAAGGATCTCTCATTTCTTGCGATTGACACCGCAATACTTGCCATATTTTCTTCAATTTTGGGCCTGTATCGACTGCAACTGAAGTCCCACCGCGGCAGGTTCGCCGACCAAAACGCCGGGGCTTTCCGGGAGATAACCGCACGAAACTAGAGGATAGTTGCGGGATCCCAGGGAGGGATAGCGCTTGGTCAACGCTGCTTGCCAAATCAAAACCACAGGGAGCAGTGACCAAATATGAGGAGAACGTTCAAGTACGCCCTATCCGCAATCCTAACAGCAGCGATTGTCATGCCGGCCTTTGCGACGCAGGACAATTTTCCAGATGTCCCAGATAACCACTGGGCATTTGAAGCACTCCAAAGACTGAAGAAGGACGGCATTCTCGTCGGATATCCCGACGGCCTCTTCCGAGGCAACCGCCCTGCTTCTCGATACGAACTCGCAGTCGCAATTCATGCCGCCTATGTGAATCTCAAGAGCGTCACAGACGGCCTTGATTCGCAGATCAAAGCCCTCGGCGACAGGCTCAACGGCGTTGCCACCACCGCCGACGTTCAGAATCTCCGCGACGCTTTGGCCGCACTTCAGAACGACGTAAACGGCATGAAGAGCTACGGCGAGGATATCGCTGCGCTCAAGAAGTTGGCCGACACGTTCCAGAAGGAACTTGCGATGCTCGGCGTCGATGTCGAAGCCCTCAAGAAGGACCTCGGCGACTTGGCCGACCGCGTAACCCGACTGGAGAAAAAGAAGCCGGCCGTCAACATCAGCGGCGACGTCAACTTGCTTATGCTTGCCGGCAACAGCAACAACAACCGTCCCGGCTTGGATATGGATGGCCACCAGACGGGAGTCACCGCCGGCGGCGCGCCCACCGGTATGACGTCCGATCTCACGACTCTTGAAGAAGGCGCCTTCACTTTTTCTGGAACGAACGACACTGGGCCGAAGTGGAAAGGCACGATCGTGGTCGGCAACATGCTGGACACATTCGGAAGTCAATCGACGTTTCGATATGGGGCCAACGGCGGCTACGCTGAGGGTAGCAGCGACGTCTATCTCCAAGACTTCTCGGTTAAGTTCGATTGCAGCGTCATAGGCGTGCCCTTCGATGCAGAACTGGGCCGGGTCGGCTACAAGATCTCTCCCTATATTTTCCAGAGAATCGATAACACTTCTTACTTCTCCAACGATCGATGGGATGACGGACTGTATCGCTTCGATGGCGGCATTCTCGGATTCAAGTTGGGCACAGCAAAGCTCAACGTGTTCGGCGGAGAAACCAACAACATCACCAGCACAAACGGAGTTGAGATCAACCCGATCCATTCGGGGCCGCTCAACGGTGAATTCGGCGCCTATCCCGTAATGACCTTCGATCGCACTTTGGGCGCCAACCTGAACATGCCGCTTGCCAGTCACGGCAACATCAACTTGGCCTATCTTGTTTTGGATAGCCTTGCCGGAATCCCCGTCGATGGAACCGGTGCAAACCGGCTCGCAGTGTACGGCGGCGACGTGGACTTCAAATTCGGCCAGTTCTCTATCGGTGGCGGCTATTCAAAATCCGATCTCCAAGAGAACGAGACGACTGTGAACAACATCGACAATGCCGCTTGGCACGTGGATGGCAAGTACGAAGCTCATAGCTGGGGCATCAACGGCGGCTACCGAGAAATCGACGCCAACTATCTTGCACCAGGTGACTGGGGCCAGCTTGGCATCGAGCGGAATCCTACCAACATCAAAGGGTTCAACGTAGGTGGGCATCTAAAGCTATCGCGCTCGCTGACGCTGAGAGCCGGCGGTGAGTGGGATACCGGACAGGACAGCAACTTTGGTGGAACGACCGGCTTCGATACCGGTACGGACATCAGTGCCTGGAACGTTGGCCTCACGTGGCAAATGAATCCCAATACAGACTTCATGATTGGCTATCAAGACACGGAGTTCACGAACCTTGACGGCGCAGTCGTGGCAAACAATCCGGCCAATACGAGCGCTTCCTATAAGTGGACCACCTTCGGATTCGGCTACCGCCTATCGGACTCATCGAGGCTCACGATCCAATACCAACTCTCTGACATCTCCAACGACTACCAAGTTGTTCAGGGTGGCGGGGGACGGTTCACAGGCGGCCTTTTAACGACTCAGTTGAGCGTCAAGTTCTAACCCAAGGAGCAAATGGTGAATATAAAAATCTCGGGCGTCGGACTGACGCTCTTACTCGGCGCTTCCTTCCTCGCAATGAGTTGCGGAGGAGGAGGCAAATCCACTGTTGGCCCTACTGTCATATCGGTTACTCCTGTAAATGGTGCAACCCTTGTTCCGACGAACAGTTTAATCACGGCAACATTCAACGTCCCACTCTCGCCTGACAGCATTAATTCCGCCACCTTCTCTGCCACCGCGCCCAGTCTTGGACCTACTCTGGGAAAGACGGCATCGTTGGTTCGAAAAGCGTCCATTCAGCATGAAACCACTGTGGCCCTCACGGGAACGGTGACCTTCAACGGCCGTACGGCGACGCTGAAGCTTGACTCGCTTATGCCCCAAAACATGGTTATTACCGTGACGATTGGGACGGGCGTCAAGAACTTGGCCAACCAGTTCCTTTCCCAACCCTATGTATGGTCGTTCACGACGGGGACTAACGACGTTCCTCCGACGGTCTTGTCCACAGTCCCTGTGGCCGGGGCTACCGGCGTATCTCCGAGCGCTAATCTGTCGGCAACATTCAATAAGCCAATGGACGCCAGTTCGCTCACGCCAAGCACCTTTACTCTAAAGGGGCCAAACGGGGTGGCACTGCCTTCGACAGTGACGTACGCGAATGACGTCGCGACGCTTAACCCGACCTCTCCGCTCACTGGCAGCACCCTCTACACGGCCACGATAACCACCGGAGCCAAGGATGTTGCAGGAACCTTCTTGGTGAGCAATTACACCTGGACGTTCACAACAGCATCAACGGACGTCGCTCCAACCGTCATTTCGACCGTTCCTACTTCGGGTGCAACGGGTGTCTCGATCAGCACCAAGGTGACCGCTACCTTCAGCGAAGCGATGAACCCGGCGACGATCAACTCAGCTAACTTCACGCTTACGCCGGCAGGCGGCACAGCCGTACCTGCAACGGTGACGTACTCTAATAACGCGGCAGTTCTCGACCCGACCGTCGCACTGCTTGGAAGCACGGTTTACACGGCCGTGGTGACTACTGGTGTCACCGATGTGGCAGGCACGCCGTTGGCGAGCAAATACACTTGGACGTTTACGACGGCATCGACAGATGTCGCCCCAACGGTGGTTTCCACCGTACCGGCATCGCTAGCAGCCGGCGTCTCCATCAGCACAAAAGTGACCGCGACGTTCAGTGAAGCGATGAACGCGTCCACGATCAACTCTACCAACTTCACCCTGACCCCCGCGGGTGGCGCGGCTGTTTCGGCTACCGTAACGTACGCGAATGACGCCGCAGTTCTCGACCCGACTTCTGCGCTCCAGGGAAGCACGGTCTACACTGCCACCGTAACCAACAGCGTCAAAGACGTCGCGGGCACGCCGATGACGAACAACTATTCTTGGACGTTTACCACGGCGGCGATCGACATCGCTCCGACGGTAATTTCCACGGTTCCGGTTGCGTCGGCAACGCACGTCCTGGCCAACACGACCGTCTCGGTAACGTTTAGCGAGGCGATGAACTCGGCCACGATAAACACCTCGACCTTCTCGCTCGCGGCGCCCGGCAACTCAGGCGTGACGGCGACCGTTTCGTATGCTAACGATGTGGCCACCTTGGTTCCAACATCGCCGCTTACCGGCGGAACAACATACACGGCGACAGTGACGACCGGAGTCAAGGATGTCGCAGGCACACCGCTGGCGAACACCTATACGTGGTCATTCACCACCGACAGCCCTCCAACCGTGGTGTCGAACATTCCTTTGGCCGGCGCCATCGCCGTTCTGCCGAACACGGCGGTCTCGGCAACGTTCAGCGAAGCCATGAACCCCACCACGATCAGTGGCTCGACCTTCTCGCTTGCAGGGCCTAACAACGTTGCGGTAGCCGCAACCGTTACCTACGCAAACAACACCGCTACCCTCACTCCCTCCAGCGCGCTTACTGGTGGAACGAAGTACACGGCTACGGTAACAACCGGGGTCAAAGACGTGGTGGGCACGGCAATGGTCAGTGCCTTTACGTGGTCCTTCACCACCGACATCCCACCCGCAGTGGTATCGACGTTCCCCGCGAACCTTCAAACCCAAGTTGGTGTTGTCGATAACGTAACAGCAACCTTCAACGAAGCGCTCAACGCAGCAACGGTGAACGGATCGACCTTCAAGCTAACGGCGCCAGGCAACATCCCAGTCCCGGCAACGGTCTCGTATGCAACGGATGTTGCCACACTGGCTCCTACTTCGGCGCTTGCTGGCAGCACAACCTATACGGCGACGGTTACGACTGGAGTTAAGGATGTGGCCGGAACCCCAATGGCAACCAACTACGTTTGGACGTTCACCACGGGACAAGCCCAGGTTAACCTCGGTACGGCAGGAACGTATGGAGTGCTGGCCGGCTCGACGGTGACGAACACCGGACCAACGATCATAAAGGGCGATCTTGGTGTCAGTCCAGGCACGGCGATAACGGGCTTCCCGCCAGGAACGTTTACTGGAGTGGAGCACGCGGGTGATGCTGTCGCAGCAAAGGCCAAGGCCGATCTGCTTCTAGCCTACACCGATATCACCACACGACTCAACGCAAATGCCCTCCCAGGTGACGTCAGTGGCCTCACCTTCTCTCCGGGGCTCTATTCAAACTCAACTTCGGTGATGCTGGGTGTCGGGTCGAACGTTACGTTCGACGCCAAGGGAGATCCGGGCGCCATCTTCGTCTTGCAGATGGGCAGCACCCTCACTACGGGTGTCGGCAGCACGATGACATTGATCGGCGGCGCCAATGCCAAGAACATCTACTGGGGAGTAGGATCGTCTGCGACCCTCGGGGTTAACTCGACCGCTGTTGGAAATATCCTCGCGCAAGCGTCGATCACCGCTAACACAGGTACGGTTATCAACGGCCGTTTCTTGACGAACGTCGCCGCCGTGACTCTCGCCTCAAACTCAGTGACGGTTCCACCGAAACTGCGCTTCAAGACTCCGCCTCCTCCTCCCGCCCGGAAGAAGAGCTAAACAGGCTAGTCTAGCGATTGGCAAGAAATCGGGCCCCGGCTATCGAGCCGGGGCCCGATTCTCGTTTTTGCCCAACTCGCTATGGAGGCGCATAGGTGGGGACTTACAGACCCGCTTCGGTCCACCATATCGCATCCCCAGTAGTAGAATCCATCTTACAAATGCCGATTCCAAGTTATCAGGATTGCATGTTGCCGCTTCTCGAAGCGGTGCGGGACGGAAGCGAGCATCAATTAAAAATCGTGGTACCTGAGCTGGCAATCAAGTTCCATCTGACGACCGCTGAGCTTGAGGAGACGCTGCCGAGCGGGCCGCAGCCTCTCTTCTACAATAGGGTGGCTTGGGCGACCGCCAGATGCCCTCCGCGAATCAGCATCGAAGCTGACACCCCAAGAGACCCTCGAAGTGGCCCACCAAACAATCCAGGCTGAACTGGCCGACGAAGTACTCACCGCTCTGAAGGCGTCAAGCGACAAGTTCTTTGAATTTGTTGTCGTTGAGGTCCTTGTTAAGATGGGCTACGGCGGAAGCCGAGTCGATGCCGGTCGTGCAATCGGTAAGAGCGGGGATGAGGGTATCGATGGAGTGATTAAAGAGGATCACCTAGGACTCGACAGCATCTATATCCAAGCTAAGCGCTGGGAGAACACCGTGAGCAGACCTGAGATCCAAAAGTTTTCCGGGGCCTTGGACGGTCAAAGGGCAAAGAAAGGAGTGTTTATAACGACGTCGGACTTCACGAAAGAGGCCCGCATCTATGCTGCCGCCATGCCGAATCGCTGATCGTAAAGCCCTCAATCCGACTTGAAGGAATAGCTGACACCATCCACTCGGGCTAAGAACCTACCAATCGCGCGGCTGTCGTGCAGTGCGCTGTGGATCCGGCCTGCGATTCCTTCGGGTTCACCTTGCAAAGAGGCTGGCCATTAGGCAGCTTCTTCGTGGGAGCGACGCTCCGATTCGACTCGCTCGGCATTGGCTGCGTAGAAGTCCCATGCCGCGATTAGGTCGGCCGCTGTAAGGCCTGGGTAGTTTGCAAGGATGCGTTCATCGGAGAAGCCAAGTTGCTTGCAACGGACTACCAGCCAAACCGGAATGCGAGTATTTCTGATACAGGCGTCCCCGCCCATAAGGTCTGCATTGGAGCGAATCGGGAGTGTGGCCTGGTCGTCACCGTGGATTTTTAGGATGCCGCCCTCATATCCGACTACTACTCCCTGCATCTCGCCACCAAGCAGCGTCTCGGCCATAGAAGTAAGAACCTGGTCGACGTCTTTGCCGCCCTCTTCCGAAATTCTGCGCAAGGCTTGTTCGCTTCGTTCGGTGACGGAAATGGAATGTTGCAAAGGTATCGCCGCCTAGCATCATTCTATCATGGTCATGTAACGCGAGCCGATCCTGACCTGCTAGCGCGCGCCGGTTGGCCTTATCTGCCCATAGACGTAGCTGTTGCCGGAGAAGCCGACGTAGACTTTTCCGAACGTATCCCAACTTGCGGCCATGCAAGTCGGTTGGTCGTAGATGCCGGTCGGGTAATAGCTGATTCGCTCCCATGTCGAGCCGCCATCGATGGAGCGGAAGATGCCCCACTTGGGATTGGACTCGAACTTGCCGTAGAAGTAGATGCTATACGGCGTATCTTTGGACTTGCCGGATCCTGCGCCGAGTGCCAGAGTGATCGCGTTCGTGATTCCAGGGAGCTTGGCAAACGATTTGCCGCCGTCGATGGAGTGATACAGCCCGTGGCTGTTGGCGCCTTCGAAGCCGTCGACAAACCACAGGTCATTCTTGACGCTGTAGTTGACGGCAAGTTGGCCGTGGTGGGTGTTTCCGGGAAGTCCGTTGTCCATCATGCCTGTCCACGTCACACCGCCGTCGGTAGATACGTAGAGGCCGGCGGGTGAGTTCGTGAGCTTGAGATAGAACTTATCGGGAACGAAAGGGTCTGCATACAGCGCCCGCTGCTTGACGGCGAATATCCAATACCCCTGATAGCCAGATCCGTTCTTGAACGCGAGCCCGTTATCGTCGGTCGGAAACGATTTGGTGGGCGTCCATGTCCGCCCGCCGTCCTTGGTGTAGATCGGGACAAAGTTGGTTACCGGCAACAGCACGATGTGGTCTGACCCCGGCCGCCAGTCCCCACGCGCGCTAACGGCGATGCTTCCAGCTTGGACATCGTGGGGATCACGCTGGTCGGTGTAATGAGGCACGCTCCCAAATTTCGACCAAGTTTTGCCGGAATCGAACGAGATTCCGGATTCGTTCTTGCCGTTCGCGTAAACGACGCTGGTCGATACCGCCACCGTCTTAGGATCGTTCGGACATGAGGAAACCTGGGCGCCGAGTGAAATCAAATCCGTTTGAAGGGGAATCTGTACGGCCGAAAACGTGTCAGGGTTCGGCACAACCAGTCCCGTCGCGTCCTCGACGGCCGTGTAGATGCGGTCTCCGCTTCCCTTTGGGACGAGGATATCGTGGGTTACGAACTCCTCGATGCCTTGCGACTCAATCGTCCACTTGGGCGGATTGGCAGCACTCTCGCTGTCGGTTGGCGAAATGGCGTAACTCAACATGCCTTCGTTGCCCTGGCAAACCCACAACTTGCCCGACGCGTCGAAGTCGATGCCGCCAGTACTCCGATAACCGTATACGTACGCGTTCCCAGGAACTTGCGGCAACCAGCCAAGCGTGTTGGCATACTGAAGACGCCCGAAATTGGTCCAACTTGCGCCGCGGTCGAGTGATCTCGTGATGCTCGCATCGTTCGCGATGGCGAACATCCGTTTGGGGTTCTTCGGGTCGATCGCAAGTCCGTTGAGTTGGTCCCCTGCTTCGACCTGCATCTTCGTCCAGTGCGAGTCGGCAAACCTCCAAATCGTCTTGGAGTCGTTTTGAACGACATACAAAGCGCCGGTGGAATCGAGAAATAGCTCGCCAACAGCGCCGGCAAACGGTTCGCCCTTCGCAAGATCCGTCCAGTTAGCGCCCCCGTCCATGCTTCGGAATAGGTCGCTCCAAAACCGTTTGCCGACAGAATGCCCACCCCTTGCCCAGATCACCTTAGAAACGTTCCCTGTCGCCGGCCCAAACGGCGCGTTTGTGGTCAACCCTGATTTGCCATCGACGAGGACGTTAACAATGTTATCGGTCGCCAGAAATCCGTCGTGGGCGATTACCGCCTTCCAGGTGGCGCCCCCATCGATGCTGCGATATAGGCCGTTCCCTACCCCCGAGGGCGTGAAAGCGGTGCCGTAATACAGAACCTTTCCGTTTCTCGGATCGACGGCGAGCCTCTCCCCGAGCATTCTAAAGTTGTCATTCGGGTCCCCGGGAATGTCGAGGTTGCCTGCCTTGAACGATCTGCCGCTATCTGCGCTTCGGTAGATGTTGATTCCCAACGACTTCCCAACGTCCGCCGATCGATTGGCGGGCGCCGCCAGGTAGACCTTCTTGGGATCCGAAGGATCTAACGCAATACTTTGAACCCCGCCCGGCCCCGGTGCGGTTGCTACCGCGTATGGAAAACCGCTGCCATCGTCGTTTACAACCTTTAGCGGCGCCCACTCGCTTCGAGCCGGGTCCCACCTGTAGGCATTTCCGACATCGGTCCGGGCATACCGAACGGAGGCGGCGGTCGGATGGGCGACAAAACCCACAACCCAACCGCCAGCCCCTATGCGGATAGGCTTCCACAAGTAGGTGTGCGCAGCATCGGCAGGACCCGGCAGTTGGACCGATCCGATAGTCAAAACCGACAAAACGAGCCAGAGATTTCTTGTGAAGTTGATCATGGAGCGACAACCGACCCTGAGGCGATTCAACCCCATGGTAAAGCATGCCTTGCCTCTCTGGGTGGTCGTTGCTATAAGTGAGCCGTATCGATACACTAATTTCGATGCTGGAATAGCTCTAGATTCCGGCCTTCGTTGGTAAAGAAAACATGACGTCCGTGAGGTCGGTTGTGCCCATCGTTATTCTTATAGAGAAGTTCGCATCTGTACGAGGCGCTACTTGTCCTCCCGAGCCGGTTCCGAACGTCTGCTTCCATTCGTTCAATTCCCCTGGGAAACCCTTGCACCGGACGACTAGCGGTTGCGACGGTTGGGTTCCGCATAGCAGTGGCAACAAGGCACGCAACGAGTTGCCCATTCCCTCCGCAAGCACTTCGCGCATATTTCCCGTTTGGTCCGAGCTAAGACTTGACATCGGCAATCCAGCACCTAGCGCCTGCTCCTTCTGAGTTTGGGACAAAGAGGACCATAAGAGCAAAGTGTTGAACCCGCCGCTGAGTGGTCGCAGATCGAAGCCGACGAGAACCCCGCGCGAGATTCCGTCGGCTTGCTCAGGCGTCAGAGATGCCGAGAGATTTGCGTAATCGTCGATATCCAGGCCTAAATCATGCTGCTTCCGCTCCATCGGCTGCAAGAGCCGTTCTGGTACTTCCGGTTCGAGATTTGTCCAGTAGGAACCGTAGCGAAACATGAGCCATCCGCCCTCGGTTCTAACGTGACCGGGTTTGAATTCGCCCAGGAAGTGCAGGAATCGGTGCTGGTTGAAACTATGAATCCAGTCGCCGACCGCGTTTGCAGTAAACCACCTCGGGACTGTGGTTGCGAGCCGAAACGCATCGGCGATAACGGGTACCCCGGACCGCTCGGACAGATTCAAGAGCTGGTCGGCAACCGTCAATCCAGGCATGGAATAGCCCATCCCTTGGACTTTCCCGCCTTCAATAGGATTCATTGGGGTTCCAAGGACAGCCGGGTCGGTAATCGCCTCCCAATCGCGCAGTATCTTGGTAAGCCGTAGCGAACCGACGGGTGGTTCCGCGGATGCGCCTCGAAGGTCGGGTCCCACCACGGAGTTTGACCCGGAGTCGCGACCAAAAAAGGAGGCCCTGTGCAACCACTCGCCGCATTTCTTGAGTTGAAAAAGGGTGCAGCCGACAAAATCCTCACCCAAGACTTCCCTTGCACCTTGGTCGAGGGATGACACGAAAAACGATTTCGGCAATTCGACAACACCGTTCCCTCGCCCGGTAACGCCGAACACCGTCCTCCGGTCAAGCAGTGCCGAGACGATTTGGTTCTCCTTCCCCTCGATTGCCGCACCGAACGAAGGCCAATTTCCTGAGCGGAGAACCTCAAGGCGAGAGTCGATGTCTGCTACTCGAGGATCGTCCACTGAAAGGTTTTTCGCCGCCAACGCGTCTTGCTCTTTCTCTGCCTCACGGAGCATCCTCTTTCGCTCGTCCGGATCTGCCTTGCCGACTTCAACCAGGGCCTCGATTCGATGCCGAACTGCTTCCTTAACCCTCTGATGTTCGAAGTCGATCGCCTGTTGCTCAGCGGACTTGGTTGCAGGGGATAGGTCAAACCTTAAGTCCCGCCCCACCTCAGCCCATGTGCCACCGAATGTCGTCGCGAACTTCGTCAGCACTTCTGCTAATGGCTTATTTTGACAATTGATCGTGAGCTTTCGGTCCGCAAGATGTTCAGCAATCAAGATCTTTTGGCCAGTCTGCTTGCTAAGATCCGCGCAGAATTCCGCCATCGAAATAAATGCGGCATGGCAGGACACATTCGCCGTCGAAATCCCTTGGATCTCGGGAACGAACCCCGGCATTGACAAAAGGAACACACACGATAGCAGCACCATTGTCCCTGACTCAGAAATGAGACGCACCGCGTAAATGAGCGTTACGCATTCGCGCCTGTATCTCTTTGGCGATTTTTGCGAAAGCTTTCGCGTGGGCTTCCGCTACAAAAGCATTTCATGGGGCCATTGCCCCAGTACATCCCTTGTAACGCTTCTGTCACGGTCCTGTCACCTGCCACTTGCAGACTCTTCGCATTACCGCTCGAACGGTGAACCGCAGAAGGCGGAAGGATTGGAATTGCTATGACTTGCACTCGACACGTGCTTTCAGGGAAGGTTCGTCTTCCCGGAAGACTTCTCTTATCGTGCCTGGCCGGCGCGCTCTTCGCGTACGCGCCCGCTCAGATGGTCACGAAAATAACGCTTAACCCAACGAGCCTCACCGGCGGGAAAAGCTTCACCGGCACCGTCACTCTCAGCGCGAATGCACCGGCAGGCGGATTCACCGGGGACTTAACCTCCGGCGACGCAAACGCGACCGTGCCGGCCACGTTCACCGTGAGCGCCGGTCAGAAGACTGGCGCGTTCACCGCATCGACGTCGCCCGTCTCAGCCCTTGACATTGTCGCGATTCAGGCAACCGGCGGCGGAGGCTCGGCGAGCGCCAACCTCACGATCAACTCGCCTATTTTCAAAAGCATGACGGTCGCTCCGAACCCCACCGACAGTGGAAAGAACGTCAATGCGACTGTCACGTTGACCGGACCGGCGCCAACGGGCGGAGTGGCGTTTTCAATCACTTCGGACAACGCGGTAGCGGTTCCTGCAACCAACTTATCGGTTGCCGCTGGATCCACTAACGTGGTCGTGCCGATTATTGTGGGCACGGTGGCAGCCGCCACAGTGGCAAATTTGACGCTGGTCCCGTCAATTTCGCAGTCAGGCAGTTTCGTCGTGCCCCTCACCGTCAACCTACCGGTTGCGAAATCGCTAACCATCAGCCCAACGACTCTTATCACCTCTCAGACTGCCTCAGCAATGGTCATCGTCAATGGCTTTGCGCCAGCGGGAGGATATCCCGTCAGCATCACCTGCTCGGCGACTGGCATCACATTTCCGTCAACAGTCACCATTGGCCCGGGCACGGACAATGCCAAGTTCACGCTCACTGTCACCCCCGCGGCACAGGGCGGGCCGGTGACATTCTCTGCGACTTTCAACGGTGTGACTGTTTCGACCAACATCGGAATCCAGGCAACTGGCCTCGACCTGCTCGCGCCCTGGCCCAAATTCCGCGGCAGCTACACCAATCAAGGCGTTGGAAACAATATCCTGGGTACGTCCACCCTGGCAACAACGAACGTCCTTTACATGCCCTCGGTTTCATACGATGCGATCGAGTCCTCTCCAGCGATCGGGGCCGACGGCACGATTTATCTGGAAACCGGTGATGGAATCCTTCATGGGTTTTTGCCGAACGGCGCCGACAAATGGGGATCGAACCCCGCGATTTTTGGACAATACGTCTCGTCTGTGACGCTCGTATCCCCGACCACGGTGGGCGCGGCCGAAACTCTCTATGTCGGTGGTCAAACCGGTGGCAACAACAGCGGTCCGGACGCTCTTCTTTCGATCAACGCCTCGACGGGCGCCGTCAACTGGGCTTACGACATCCCGACAAGCACCCACGCCCCACGATGGGTCGTGAGTTCGCCGGCGGTCGCAGTGAACGGGACGATCTACGCACCAAGTCTGAACGGATACTTATACGCGCTGACACCGGCCGGCACGTTGGCTTGGTCCTACGAAACGGCCGGCGCTAGCATCGTTACCGACGCCGGGGCGGAGGGAATCGAATCGTCTCCCGCGATCGCACCGGACGGCACGATCTACTTCGGATCAGATGACGGGCATCTGTACGCCCTACGACCGAACGGCACATTGAAGTGGACCTACCCTAACAAAGGCGCGGTAGGATCGATGCAATCTTCACCCTCTATCGGCGCCGACGGCACCGTCTATGTGGGTTCTGACGACGGCAACTTATATGCCATCACACCGACCGGTGCGAAACGGTGGTCTGCATCGATTGGCGCTCAAGCATGGTACTCGTCGCCGGTTATCGGGCCAGACGGCACGGTCTACATTTGTAACGACCCGATGCAATATGGCTCGATCTATGCGTTCAATGGCGCGACGGGAACGAAGAAATGGCAGTTCTCGCAGGTCAACATCGGTGGCGTCATTTCTCCTCAAGCCGGATTCAAGGGCTCGCCGGCCCTGGCGCCTGGCGGCTTGAACAACGCCGGTGTACTGTTTGTCGGCGGCATGGACGGGGTCCTTTACGGCGTCAATGCCGCCGACGGATCGCTGTACGGATCCGTCGCCCTTGGCACCCAAGCCCTCATGGGTTCTCCGGCCCTTGCCTCAAACGGCACGATCTACATCGCCTCTCACAGTGGCGTGGTTTGGTCGATTCAGTAGCGTTCGTTTGATTCTCAAAAAGCCTCTCGGCGATGCTGGGAGGCTTTCTGCTTGCTGGGCAAAGATTTGTCTAATGTCCATGGCCAATTCTCGATCGCGTATCCGGTACGATAT